>Ga0209212_1000685_pt1 | contig 62686 bp, 50 predicted proteins | sample RifGroC2_FD_183996 | JGI IMG/M metagenome (GOLD analysis project Ga0209212, IMG submission 183996) | Groundwater microbial communities from Rifle, Colorado, USA - Groundwater C2 (SPAdes) (version 2) | ecosystem: Environmental > Aquatic > Deep subsurface > Groundwater | place: Rifle, Colorado...
GTTTGATGGAGCGATTGTCGCTTTTGGATACGCTGAATTTGAGCGAAAACCGCCTGAAAAGGATACGGGACGGGGATTTGCAGCCGTTGCTGCCCTTCGGCTGAAGAACTTTCTTGGGACAGCCCTGGGCCGTAGGGCCCAGGAGGGCGCGGGTATCTTGCCCCTTGATTTCCGGCAGGAATCAGCTAGAATGTAATCGTGGTACCTAACGCGAGCACCTGGAGGCAGCAATGATGATACGCAAAATAGCCATGTCGGTGATGGCCGTTTCGATGTTAAGTTCTCTCTCTTCCGCCGGCGTGGATTTCGACCGCAGTGCCGGAAATTTAGGCTCAGATATAGCCAACGTGGCCGTGCCGGAACCGACCCAGGATAAAGGCATTATCGACTGGCTGTTCGGCAAAAAGCCGGAAGCCAAGGCTCCCGCGGAATGGACCATCATGGTTTACTCCAGCGCCAAGAACGACCTGGAACCCTACCTGCTTAAAGACCTCAACGAGATGGAGATGATCGGCTCCTCCGCCAAGGTCAACATCGTGGCCGAAGTGGGCCGCATAGACGGCTACGACTCTTCCGATGGCGACTGGAAAGGCGTGCGCCGCTACTACATCACCAAGGACACGGATAAAACCAAGATGGGTTCCAAGATGCTCCAGGATATGGGCATGCTGGACCAGGGCGACTATCGCACGCTGGCCGCCTTCGGCAAATGGGCCAAGCAGGCCTACCCCGCCAAGAAGTACATGCTGATAGTTTCCAACCACGGCTCCGGCTGGGAGAAAGGCGCCAAGCGCCTGGTGCTCGAGAACAAGGGCATCTCCTATGACGAGCAGAGCGGCAACCACATCAACACCCCCCAGCTGGGCCAGGCCCTGCGGGAGATAGGCAAGGTGGATGTGTTCGGCACCGACGCCTGCCTGATGCAGATGGCCGAAGTGGTGTACGAGATCAAAGACTCGGTGGACTATATAGTGGGTTCCGAAGAGACCGAGCCCGGCGACGGCTACACCTACAACGACTTCCTGGGCCCGGTGATAGCCAGGCCCGCCATGACCCCCATGGAACTGGGCAAGCAGGCCGTTAACGCCTACGCCGACCATTACGACAAGATCGACCAGGGCCACACCCAGAGCCTGGCGAAAGCCGCCTCGGTCAACAAGCTGCTGACCGTGAGCAACGCCTTCGCGCAAGCCCTGATGGCCTCCGGCGAGAAAGCGCTGGCCAAGACCTCCCGCGACGCCGCGGTGAACTTCGCCATGGACGAGAACCGCGACCTGTACGACTTCACCCGCATGGTGGTGGCCGGCAGCAAGAACGCCGACGTAAAGCTTAAGGGCCAGGCCCTGATGAACTTCATCACCGGCGAACTGGTGCTGCTCAACCGCACCCGCGACGACAAGGGCGGCTACTGGAGCGGCCCGAAAGCGTACACCCTGGCCAAGGGTATGGCGGCCTACTTCCCCAACAGCAGCCTTGGGTCCGGCTACGCCGACCTGGCGTGGGCCAAAGCATCCAAGTGGGACGAGTTCGTCCTCTGGATCAACCAGCCTTAATAAGTAACTTAGGCAAAAGAGAGGGCCGGCTTAACCGCCGGCCCTTTTTTTTGGCCCGCACAAGGCGTAAAAAAACATAAAATATCGCTGTAGCGTGAACAATATGGATAAAAAAGAAAAACCCGATCTTCTCAAGCAGATGTCCAGCGTGGTCAGCCACGAGCTGCGCAACCCGCTGGCCATCATCTCCAACTCGCTGTACTTCATAAAGACCAAGCTGGGCGCCGGCGGGGCGGCCCTGGACCCCAAGCTGGTCAAGCACATGGGCATCATAGAGGGCGAGGTGAAGCACAGTAACGAGGTCATAGAGCAGATGCTGTCTTTTACCCGCAAACTGGAACTGCAGCTGGTGCCGCTTTCGCTGGACGCTATCGTGGAGGAGGTGGCCGGGGGCTACCCGTTCCCGCCCGGTATCACGCTGAAGTCGGCCGCCGACCCCGCCAACCCGCGCGTGAACGTAGATAAGGATGCGATCTGCAACGCGGTGCGCTGCGTGCTGGCCAACGCGGCGCAGGCCATGCCCGAAGGCGGCACGCTGGCCGTGGCCTTCTCACAGGACGACAAGATGGCTTCCGTGGTATTCACCGACAGCGGCCCGGGGTTCCCGGAGGGCGACGGTGAGAAGGCGTTCGAACCGTTCTTTACTACGCGGCCGCGCGGCCTGGGGCTGGGGCTTCCCATCGCCCGCAAGTTCCTCCGGGCGCACGGCGGCGACGCCAGGGCGGAAAACGCTCCCGGGAGCGGCGCCAGGGTCACCCTCTCCCTGCCCCTTTGCAGATAGGGAGGCAAATCCCGCAATTAAAAGGCCCGGCCGAAAAATCGGCCGGGCCTTTTTTGTGCCAGCGAACGCTGCTGTTACTTGGCTGCCTCGGCGGGCTTGCAGATCTCGTCGTCGGCTTCGGGCTCTATCTCGTGGGCCTTGGCCAGCTCGCAGGCGCGTTTTTGCTCGGCCTTGCCCATGAAGTAAATGGCCACGAAGATGGCGGCCAGGCCGAACCAGTCTTCTATTGACGGCGGTTTCTGGCCGGCTATCAGCCACCAGACCACCAGCGTGGCCACCGTGCCGGCGACCAGGGAGGTCACGCGGTTCACCAGGCCGGCGAAGGTGGCGGTGCGGCCCTTGAACATGAACAGGAACACCGAGAAGAAGGCCGCCGCGCCGAAAGGCAGGCCCGACATGATGCCCTCTTTCCACAGCGCCGGGGTGTTGACCAGCGAGTCTTTGAACTGGAAGCCGAAGGTCTTGGGGTCGGCGACGCCCAGGTCCACGGAGTGGTACAGGAGGACGGCGGCTATCAGTATGGCCACGGTGGAGGCTATCTGCTCCACGGCGAAGAAACCTTTGGTGTCGTAGATGGCGTCCTTCTTGCGGGTGTTCTTGTAGTAGTTGAAGATGTAGATGCGGATGGAATAGGCCGTCAGGTAGGCGCCCAGAATCGTCATCGCGGCGGCATTGTTGATGAAGTCGAAGTCGCCGGGCTTCACGTAGATCATCTTGATGCTGACGGCTATCAGCGCGAAGACGACGGCCACGTTCTCCTCCCAGTACACGATTTTATGCAGGATGCCCTGCTTTATCTGTATGGTGTCGATGATGCGGCTGATGATGATGACGCTGGCCCGCATGATGATCATGGCGACCATCACCGAGATCGGCAGCACGTACATCAGCGTGGTCGTCGGGATGATGACGGCCGTGCAGACGCCGGAGGGGATGATGTAGAGGAACTCGCGGGGCATCCTGACGCCCAGGACGGTCGTGTAGTCGCTGGATTTGAACTTGTACCAGCCCCAGATGATGACTACCAGGTTGCAGATCAGCATGCCGCCTATGGTGTTGTAGACGGTGTAGGTATTGCCGCCCATGCCCAGGGTCTTGGCGAAGTACTTGGCCAGGAAGCCGGTAACGACGTAAAGCCCGAAGTAGGCGAAAGAATACTGCAGCAGCCTTTCGGTCGTGCCTTCGTGGGTTTTTTGCGTGAACACTGTGTGCAGAGTTTTTAACATGATTCTCCCTCAATGCTACGGGGGCGTGCTGCGCCCTGGCGTTACTATATTATTGTAAATATGGGCCGTGCCTGCAAATAAAAAGGCCCGGCGGGGGCCGGGCCCTGGCGCGGGGCGGGGGTCTTTACTGTTTCTGGGCCCGCTTGCGGGACAGCTCCGCGGCTTTTTTTATCTTGGCCATCAGGGTGTCCAGGTCGAAAGGTTTTACCAGGTAGTCCATGGCGCCGAACAGCAGGGCGTCGTTGAGCGTGGCGGCGTCGTTGAGGCCGCTGACCGCTATGATCGGGATGTGCGCGGCGGCGTCCCGGTTGCGGATGTCGCCCATGAGGCTGATGCCGTCCACGCCGGGCATCATGATGTCCATCAGGATCACTTCCGGCAGGTCTTCCGGCTTGGCCGAGGCGAAGAATTCCCGCGCCTTTTTAGGCTCGGAAAAGGCGCGCACTTCGCAGCCGGCCGAGGCCAGGCCGGTCTCGTAAACTTCGAGGATGGTCTCGTCGTCGTCAACCGCGGCGACCTTGATTCTGGGTTCTTCTGCCATAGGGTTATTCTAACAAAAAAACTCGTTTTTTCAGCGTTTCTTTTTCGGCGCGGCCGCCGGCTTCTTTGGGGCCGTTGCGGCCTGGACGCGCACCACGTCCAGCACCATGCACTTGAACGTGCCGCGCGTGCTGGGGAGGTAGAACAGGGTGCGCAGGCCGTAAAGCTGGCGCGAGGAGATATAGTCCTGCAGCTCCCGGCGCACTGCTTCCGTTTCCAGCGGGACCAGCCGGTGCGGTTCTTTTATGGCGGCCAGCAGGGGCTTTACCTTCTGTATATCGTAGGTCTCTATGTTCTTGACCTCGCCTTCGCGGGCGGCCTTCGCCCTGAAGGAGTCCAGCTCCTCGCCCTCCACCGGCTCCGCGCGCAGGAAGGCGGCCAGGCCGGCCTGCTTGGGCATGCTGGCGGCGGCTTTCTTTACTTCCCCGAAAGCGTAGGAGAAAGCTTCGCCGAAATTATTCAGCGGGGCCACGGTGCGCGTGAGCTCGCCGCTGATATAGGCGGAGAGCTTAAGCATGTCCCCGCGGTAGAAAACCATCTTGCTCTGCTTTACGTTCTGGGAATTTACGATCTCCGAGCTCTCGATCTCGCGGAAAAAGTCTTTGACCAGCTGGGGGGCGATCTTGCCCCTGCGGGTCACCAGGGTCTTGGCCGTTTCTTCGCGCAGGAGGGCGCTGCCGTCCTGGCTGACCTCGAGATAGTATTCCTGCCCCGTGGCTATGGAGGAGACCGTCATCCAGACGGTCTTGGAGCGCGCCCCCTGGTTGTAGGGCCTGAAGGCCGCCAGGGCGGCGGCGCAGGCGACGAGGGCGGCCAGCAGGACGGCGCGCTTCACGGCTTTTCCACCGCCCGGTCCGCGGACCAGGCCCTCCCGTATTTAAAGGCCGCCGCGGCCAGGGCCAGGAAGGCCAGGTTCTGCAGGAACTCCCCCGCGATGGAGTTGCTGCCCGAGGTGCCGAAGCAGCCGCAGGAGGTGATGGGGAGCTTGCGCAGCCAGGCCTGGCCCAGCAGCAGTTCGAAGAAGACCAGCATGACGCCGGAGAACAGGGCGGACCAGCGCGTGAAAACCCCGGCGGCCAGCAGCAGGCCGGCGTAGAGTTCCACCCAGGGGGTCACGTAGGCCGCGTAGAGCGAGAGCTGGGAGTTGAGCACCCGGTAGCTCTCTATCGCGTAGGCGAACTCTTCGGCCGGCGCCAGCGCCTTGGTGACTCCGGCGTAGATGAAGATGCCGCCTACGGCCAGCCTGGCCGCCAGGCCTATGATGTCTTTTGTCCCGGGGTTCATGGTTTTGCCGCCTTGCGCATTACGTTATCGAATTTCATGGCCTGGTCTATCAGCTGGCCCGCGCCCACCGCCCTTTTTCCGTTGACGAAGAAGGTGGGGGTGGCGTTGACGCCTTTCATGTCGGCCTCGGCGATATCCAGCCGGAGCCGCTTTAGCGTTTCGGGGGCTTCCGAGCAGACCCGCAGCTTTTCCCAGTCCAGTTTAAGCTGTCTGGCGAAAGTCTCGAATTCTTTGGGCTGGTCCTTGGCCCCGGCCCATTTTTCCTGGCTCGCAAAAAGCAGGTCGGTGTATTCCTTGAACTTGCCCTGTTCGCCGGCGCAGTCGGAATAGGCCGCTGCCTGCAGCGACCAGGGGTGGATGTTGAGCAGCGGGTAATGCTTGAAGCTGACGCGCAGGCCCGCTCCGAAAACCTTGCGCATCTCGTCTATCCTGAGCGTGGCCTGCCTGCAGGCCGGGCAGGCCAGGTCGGTGTATTCGTAGACATGCACCGGCGCGTCCGCGGGGCCGAAGGTGCGGAACCCGGGGGCCGGGCGTTCCGGCCCCAGGTTGAGCTGCCGGGCCATCAGTACGGCCACGGTGGAGACGAAGATCAGGGTAAAGGCCAAGGCGGCCAGCCGCGCGTTTTTCTGGTCTATCATAGGGGAAATTATATCACTTTAACTATCTTGGCCGGCGAGGTGGCGCCTTTGATCAGCATGATCTTTTTTGCGTCCACTCCCAGCGCCACCGACAGCTGGCGTATCGCCGAGAGGTTGGCCAGGCCCCGTTCGGGCCGGGCCTTGGTCCAGATCTCGTAGGCGTCGGCGGCCTTCTTTACCAGGCGGTCGCGCCGCTCGCCGGGATGTACCTTCAGTTTTATGAACATCAGCCCTTTATCAGCGTCTCGGAGGTCATATCCGCCGGCTGCCCCAGGCCCAGCACCTGCAGGATGGTCGGGGCGATGTCGGAAAGTATGCCGTGCGGCCGCAGCTTGACGGCCGCGGCGTTACTGGCGACGTAGATGAACTCCACCGGGTTGACCGTGTGGGAAGTCTTGGGCATGTTGATCTTGTAGTCCCACATCTCCTCGGCGTTGCCGTGGTCGGAGCTGATCATGACGACATAATCGTTCTTGAGCGCTTCGTCCACCAGCCGGCCCACCGCGGCGTCGGTGATCTCCACGGCTTTCCGGGCGGCCTCGTAGATGCCGGTGTGGCCCACCATGTCGCAGTTGGCGAAGTTGACCAGGATAAAGTCGTAACCCCCGGAGGCGATCTCCTTGAGCGCGCGGTCGCAGACTTCGGGGGCGTTCATCTCGGGATGCTCGCCAAAGCTGGACGGGTCCCAGGTGCCCTTTATCTCCACCTGGCTCTCGTTGGCGTAAGGCTCTGTGCGCTTGCCGTTGAAGAAGGAGGTGACGTGCTTGAATTTCTGCGTCTCGGCGAGGCGCAGCTGCCTGAGGCCCGCCGCGGAGATCACCTGGCCCAGCAAATTGTCCATGCCGCCGCCCTCGTCCATCGGGGGCAGGGCGCTGAACTTGAACGCGTCGTAGTAGCGGGTGAGGCCGCAGTAGACCACATCCATTTTCTTTGCGCGCTTGCCGGGGTAATTGTCCTCTACAAAGGCCTTGGTGAGCTCTATGGCGCGGTCCTGGCGGAAGTTGAAGTGGATGACGGAGTCGCCGTCCGCCATGCCGGGGTAGCCCTCTATGACGGTCGGGGGGATATACTCGTCGACTATCGGTTGGCCGTTGGGGTTCTTGAGCGTGGCGTAGGCGCTGTTAAGGGCGGCCTCTGCGGAGGCGGCCCTGGCGCCTTCGGCTTTCGTGATGGCGTTATAGGTCTGGTCGACCAGGGACCACTTTTCACCCCGGTCCATGGCGTAGTAGCGGCCCATGATGGTGCCGACCGCCGCGTTGCCGACTTCCTTTATGACCTCGTCGAGCATCTTTACGAAAGCCAGGGCGGAACGGGGGGGCGTGTCGCGCCCGTCGGCGAAGAAATGGATCCAGACTTTTTTGATGCCGCGTTTTTTAGCCTCGCGCATGATGGAGTACATGTGGTCCTGGTGCGCGTGCACGCCTTCGTCCTGGACCAGGCCCATCAGGTGCAGGGCGGAACCTTTGGCCGCGCAGTTGTCGAGAGCGGCTTTAAGGGCGGGGCGGCCGAAGAAGGTGCCGTCCTCTATCATATCCTTGATGCGCTTGAGCTCCTGGATGACTATGCGGCCGGCGCCGATGTTGAGGTGGCCGACCTCGGAGGAGCCCTGGTAGCCCTTGGGCAGGCCCACGGCCTCGCCGGCGGGTTCGAGGACGGTGTTGGGGAATTCCTTCAGGTAGCGGTCCATGTTGGGCGTGGCGGCGTTGACCACGGCGTTGTACTTGTCGGGTTTGTACATGCCCCAGCCGTCGCGGATTATCAGCAGCACTTTTTTCTTGTCCATAGTGTCGTCCTTGGCCCTCGGAATAGTCCTTATATTTTAGGAAATAAGGAGGGGGGAATGCTTGGTGTTCCGCGGGAGGTTGTTTAATGCGGGCGGATTGTTTAAAATTGAGGGGCGGTGCGGCCGATCAAGGTATATGGCGACACAAAAAGAAAAAACGGCGGAAGGGTTTCCCCAGCTCCAGGCGATAGGGGTGCTGGAGTCCTGCTTCAAGGAAAAGTTCGGCACGCCCCGGCAGCCGCACCTGGTGCCGGGTTCCACGGCCCGGCTGCGCGTCTACCCGCGCTATAACCCCGAGCATTCCCTCGCCGGCCTGGGAGAGTTCAGCCACGTGTGGCTGATCTCCTGGTTCCATCTCAACACCAACAAGACCTTCCACCCCAAGATCCACCCGCCGCGCCTGAAGGGCGGCAAGATAGGGGTGTTCGCCTCCCGCTCGCCGCACCGGCCCAACCCGCTGGGGCTGTCGCTGGCCAGGCTGGAGAAGGTGGAGGGCGACACGCTCTACCTTTCAGGCATAGATCTGATACACGGCACGCCCATCCTGGACATAAAGCCGTACCTGGCCTTCAGCGACGCCGCGCAGGCGCCGGTGGACGGTTGGGTGCCGGACAACGCCTTCCCCGAGCTCGCGGTGGTGCTGTCGCCGCGCGCCCTGAAGGATACCGAAGGGGACGCTCCCCTGCGCGCGCTGATCGCCGGCGCCCTCAGGCACGACCCGCGCAACCGGCGCGACGCCACCCAGATGAAGGAAGGGGCAGAGCTGGAGTTCTTCCTGTGCGACCGGGAGGTGCATTTTTCCGTGGCCGGCGAGACGGCCACGGTGTCGCGCGTTGCGGCCGCCGTTAAATTCGATAAAAAGTTCCGCAGAAAAAAACCGGGCGCCTAGTCCGGTTCTTGCCTTTCCGCCGCCGGGAAGTCCCGGCGGTTTTGTTTTTATTAATAGAAGGCGACGGTAGTGAGGCCGAAGACCACGAGGGAGTGCATCTGGGAGTAGTCTATTCTGAAGAAGCCGTCCTCGCCCCAGCCTGTGCCCCAGCTGTTCTTGACGATGAAATACTCTTCCTCGTCGTTATAGCCTACCAGCAGTACGGCGTGGCCGCCAATGCGCTTGCCGCCCACGCGCGTGTATACGCCCGACTTGTAATGCATGAAATCTTCGTAGAGCTGCATGGAGGTGGGCAGCGGTCCGTAATGCGCCAGCGCGGATTTTATCCTGTTCAGCGACGGCCACACCATGCCCCAGCTCTCGATCTTGTGGGTGTTCTTTTCCCAGCCGGGCGCCGCGGAGGCGCAGGAGCCGTTGGCCTCGGCATAGGGGTAGGCGGCTTCCGCGGGCAGGCCTTCCCTGACCAGGAAGACGGGGAACAGCACGCCGCCCTTGCAGCTGCCTACGCTGCTGCAGGAAACGTAAACCTGTTCGGACAGGTCCAGGTCCCGGCCGGGCTTGCCCTGCTTTCTCAGCGTATAGGATTCCAGCGCGCCGGTCATGGCGAAAGACCAGCAGGAACCGCAGCCGCCCTGGTCCTTGGGCCGGGTGACGAAATTGCCGCCATGGTTGCGCCAGTCTATGGAGCGGGGAATAAATTTGACGGGAGGCTCCGGCGCCTGCGGGCCGGTGGGAGGGGTCTGGTCCAGGCCGGCCAGGTTGCCCCACTGGTCTTCTGGCAGATTGGAGACCGAGGTCTCTCCGGCTACCCAGCGTGCCCTGCCGGACCTGATGGACTCCTGAAGTTCGGCTATCCTGGCGGCGGCGGTGCCCTCGGCCGCGGCGGCGCCGGCCAGCAGGCCAAGGGCCAGTGCGGCTAGAGCGGCGCAACGCAGGGGGGAGGTCTTCATAATATATAGGATACGTCCCGGCCGGCGGTTTTTCAAGGCCATAGGGCCCAGGCCGGCTGGGCCCACCGGGACCCCGGGGGGCTTAAAAAGGTATAATATACGCAGACGTGATGTATCCAACCTCTCGATTTTAATCCAGATACAGCTAGTTGCTATAACGGGCCCAGGTAAGGCCGAAGGACGCTCATACATGATACTCGCAGCCCCCCAGGTAAAACAGCAGACTTTCCGCAGGACCAAGATCATCTGCACCATCGGCCCCGCCTCGGAAAACCCGGACTGCATCCGGGAACTTATCCGCGAGGGCATGAACGTGGCCCGCATAAATTTCTCCCACTGCAAGTACGACGAGGCCCTCAAGCGCGTGGACATGCTGCGCGAGGCCCGCGCCGAGGCCGGCGTGCCGTTGGCCATCATGCTCGACACCAAGGGCCCGGAGGTGCGCATGTTCGGCTACAGCAAGCCGGTCACGCTGACCGCCGGCGAGCGGCTGTTCGTGGAGAGCTTCGAGGGCGCCCCCGAGGCGGCCGCCGAGTTCCCGCCGGAGAAAAAACATTTCTACACCAACCTGCCCCGCATAGACAAGCTGGTGCAGATCGGCACAAGGGTGCTGCTGCAGGACGGCTTTATAGAGACCGAGGTGACGGAACTGCACCAGGGCGCCGTGACCGTGCGTGTGCTTAACGACGGCCGCCTGAAGGACAAGGCCCACCTGGCCGTGCCCGGCGCGGACTACCCGATCCCGTTCCTGTCCGAGAAGGACCGCAAGGACATAGCTTTCGCCGTGGAGAACCGCTTTGAGTATATAGCGCTCTCTTTTGTGCGCACCGCTAAGGACATTGCCGACGTGCGCGAGCTGGTCAGGAGCGTGCGGGCCGATTCCCCGATAAAACTTATAGCCAAGATAGAGGACAAGAAGGCCCTCGCCAACATCTACGACATCATCCGCGATTCCGACGGCGTCATGGTGGCCCGCGGCGACCTGGGCATAGAGGTGCCGATAGAGGAGCTGCCCGGCCTGCAGAAGAACATCATCAAGCGCTGCTACCTGGCCGGCAAGCCCGTGATAGTGGCCACGCAGATGCTCGAAAGCATGACCGACAAGCCCTATCCCACCCGCGCCGAGGTGACCGACACCGCCAACGCCGTGATGGACCTGACCTCCGCGGTGATGCTGTCCGGCGAGACCGCCAACGGCGCGCATCCCGCCCGCGTGGTCAACATGATGGCCCGCATCATCGATAAGACCGAGTCTTCGATAGATTACCACGCCATGGCGCGCGTCACGCACGACTACGTGGACCGCGACAATATCACCAATATCATGGCCTACAGCGTGGTGGAGACCGCGCACGACTGGAACGCCAAGGCCGTGGCCGTGATCACGGCCAGCGGCATCGGCGCGCAGGCGCTGTCCAAGTTCCGCCCCGGCGTGCCGATCTACGCCTTCACCCACCACGAATCCCTGTGCCACCAGCTGGCGCTTAACTGGGGCGTCAAACCGTTCCTGATCGGCAACCCCGACGACCAGCTGTTCAGCGAGGTGGCCCGCAAGACCATGGACGAGCTGCGCGCCTCCGGCCTGGTCACCAACGGCGACCGGCTGGTGTACATGGCCTCGAGCCCGCTGGGCAAGCGCCTGCCTACCAACACCATACGCTGCGAAGTGGTGGGCGACGCCGCCTTCCACGACGAGCCCTGACCTCAGGGGCGGCAAGGAGCGCGCGAACCGCCGGGCAGCCCCGGCGGTTCTGTTTTGGCGCGGGGGCGGTCTTTTTGTATCATAGGTTTATGAGAAAGAATTTCGGCTTTTTACTGGTTTTAGCGCTGCTGGCCGGCTGTGCCGGAACGCAGAAGTCCGGCTCCCCCGCCGACGAACCGCAGTTCCCCCGGGTAGAGTCCGGCGTCGCCGCGCCTCCGGCCTTCGCCCTGCCGGGTGTGCCTTTGAAGAGCGATTTTGAAGCGGAGCTGAAGGTGAAAACGCCCCCCGACGCCGCCCCGGCCGCCGAGGCCGGCCCCCAGGCCGCGCCGGCCGAAGTTAAGCCCGCCGCGCAGCCCGCCCCCGCGGCGGCCGCGCCCGCCACGGGCAACGACCTGGAGTTCCACCTCGGGGCCGCCAGGCGCTACGCCGCCCGCAGGCAGTACCGTTCGGCCGCGGCCGAGTACGGCGCCGCGCTGCCCTTTCTTCCCGCCGGGGACGCCCGGGCGGTCTACCTGCTGGAGCGGCAGGGCGCCATGGTCTTAAGGGCCGGCAGCGGGGCCAAAGCCCGGGAGCATTTCCTCGCCGCCATCACCAAAGCCGAAGAGCTTAAAACCGCCGGCAACGACCTGGCCAATGCCCACCTCGGCCTCGGCTACTGCCTGGAGAAAGCCGGGGAGCTGCCCGCGGCTATAGCCAGTTATGAAAAAGCCCTGGAGCTGTCAGCCAGCCCCAAGGTGAAAGCCAGGCTCGCCGAGACAATAAGCGGCCTGAAAAAGACACCGGCCAAATAGGCCCGGGGGCCTTTGCCGCGTGCGGCCGCATTCTGTAAAAAGGCGCGATGTCTAAACTGGAAAATCAGACCATGCTGGTCACCGCCCTGCGGGCTTTCACCGGCGCGCTCCCGCCCGGCTACACTACCGAGAAAGAATTCTTCCTGACTTCTCTGACGAACATGGAGGAGTACCTGGGCGAACTGCAGAGGGAGACCCTGGCGGAGGCCTGCGGGAGCTTCCTGCGCCGGCTGGACGCCCGGCGGGTGGGGCCGGCGGAGATAGACGCTTTTAAGGCGGCGGTGGACCACCTCCTTTCCAACGAGGATTTCCGGCTGGTCAGCGCCGGCATGGCGGGCAGCCCCGACTTTATCCGGCAGCGCCTCTCGGGCGTACGGCCGGTTTCGCTGCTGCGCGCCGCCAAAAAAGGCGGGGTGCTGCACCCGGAAACGGCGCGGCGCCTGGACGCGGTCTATTCCCGGCTTAACTTCCCCGCCCTCGTCCGCCAGGTGGAGGCCGCGCCCAACGACCTCGCCGCCAACGCCGCCCTCGGGAGGGCACGGGAGGAAGTGGCGGAATACTGCGTGCTCTACCGCGTCCAGGCGGGGGCGGCCGACACGCTTACGCCTTTTTCCCTGGCCACCGTGGACGCCGCGCTGGCCGCCAGCTACCTGCTGTTCCGCAACATAGGCAAGGCCACCGGCCGGGCGCTGTAGGGCGCGGGGCCGCCGGGTCTGCGGTCCTTCTCCGCCGGGTTTTCCCGGCGGTTTTTTATTTTGGCTGTTTACTTGGGCTTCGGCGGCGGCGCCGGCGGGGGAACGTCGGCCTTAAGGGGGATGTGGAAGAAGAAGCGCGAGCCTACTCCGAGTTCCGACTCTATGCCCATCTCGCCGCCGTGCCGCTGCACGATCTCGCGGGCGATCTTGAGGCCCAGACCGAAGCCGGCCTTGCGCATGCCCATCGCTTCCTTGGTCTGGAAGAACCGCTCCCACACGCGGGGCAGGTCCTCTTTGGAAATACCGATACCGGTGTCGATGACGCTGACCTCCACCCGGTCGGGCTTGAGCTCGGCCTTGATGGTGATCTTGCCGCCTTCCTTGGTGTACTGGATGGCGTTGGTGCAGAGGTTCTGCACCACCTGGCCCACCCGGGCGTCGTCGCCGGCCAGCGGCGGCAGGACGGGCGGCACTTCCAGGGTCATATTGAGCTTGCGGGTCGCCGCGGCTATCTTGACGCGCTCGTACACGTCGTTCATGACAGCCAGCAGGTTCAGGTTGGTTATCTCCACGCGCAGCTTGCCCGACTCCATGGCGGCCAGGTCCACCAGGTCGCTGATGAGCACGTTGAGGGTCTTGGCCGAGGTCTGGATGTTGGCGGCGTAGCGCCCCTCGCTGGGCATGGCCTTGAGCTTGTTGGTCAGCACCTCGGCGTAGCCGAGGATGGCCGTCAGCGGGCTCTTTACGTCGTGCGCGACGGTCGCGAAAAATTTCTTCTGAAAGCCGTTGACCAGCTCCAGCTGGTTCTTCTGCTCCTGGGTTTCCTTGAACAGGCGGGCGTTCTCCATCATCAGGAAGCGCCGCTCCAGGGCCTTCTGCACGGAAAAGATCAGGCGCGAGGGTTCCACCGCCCCGGTGGTTTCCTTGAGCAGCGCGTCGTCCAGGCCCAGCTCCACTACCTGGCTGACGCCCTGCAGGGCCGCCTTGAGCGGGTACTGGTCCACCATGAAAATAATGCGCATGTCCGGGTCGCGCTCGCGCATCTTCTGCGCCAGCTCGGCCCCGGAATACTGCGAGGAGGCCGCCGAGGTGCCGATGACGGCCAGGTGGAAGGCGCCCTTACGGCACAGGCCCAGGGCGTCGTCGCCGCTCATGGTGGGGGTGACCTCGTAGCCGGAGCTCATCAGGGCCTGGCCCAGCGTGGTGAGGGCCGGCTTGAAAGTGTCGAGCAGCAGGATGCGCTCGGGCTCCCGCTGCTTCAGGCGGATGTCGGCGCCCTCGGTGCTCTCCACCAGGATGGCGGCCACGCGCCCGGCGTGCTCCCGGGGCAGGGCCACGGGGTCCCCGTCCTTGATCGCCTGCAGGGCGTAGTGGGCGGTGTCCATGCCCGAGACGAAATAGCAGACGGCTTCGGGGGAAACTTTGCGGATGGCGGCGTCCAGCAGGTAGGCCCCGGCCAGCGCCCCGGCGAACTGGGCCACCATGATATTGCCGGGCAGGATGGCGGCCGGCGTTTCAGACTCGTCGGAACCGCCCAGCAGGGACCAGCCTTTCTTCGGCTTGTTGGCCTGCGCGGCGGCTCGGCGGGCCTCGTCGCGGCTGCGGATGAATTCCGGCAGTTCGCCGGCGGATTCCACGGTCTCCGCCTGCACGCCGGACTGCTGCAGGGCGGCCTGCACGGCGCCGGTACTAAAGAGCACCTGGTCGGCCAGGATCACCAGCGGGCGGGCGATGACCCGGCACTGGTCCCCGAAGCCCATGGGCAGCGGCCAGCTCAGGCGGCGCAGCGGCGAGCTGAGGGTGGGGGCTATGCTGGCGGTAGACTCCAGCAGGAACATGTGTACTTTCGGATATTGTTTGTGCAGGGCGAGGAAGGCTTCCCGCTCGGCGGGGGGGACCTTGCTGAAGTCCACCACTATGGCGGTGCAGTCGCCGGCGGCCAGGCGGTCGGCGGCGTATTTAAGTGTGGGCACGCAGAGCGCCTCCATCTCCCTGCCGGAGATGGACGGGGTCATCTCGTCCAGGAGTTCCCTCCCGGTGGAGACCAGCAGTACGCGGCCCTTGGTTTCACCCATTAAAACTATTATAGCGGGAGGGGGGGAGGCGTTGCAAATCATTTAAGGCTTGACATTGTATTAATGTACTAGTACAATTAGAGTATGGAGAGAGACAACAACGACCCGGTCCTGGCAGGGCTGAAGATAGACCACCGCTCGGGCCGGCCCGTGTACGCGCAGATAACCGAAGGGATAAAGGCGCTGATCTACGGCAACCGGCTCAAGCCCGGCTTCCAGCTGCCCACGGTGCGCGCGCTGGCCGAGGCCCTGGACATAAACCCCAACACGGCCGCCAGGGCCTACCGCGAGCTGGAGCGTGACGGCGTCATTAATTCGCGCGTGGGCCGCGGGACTTTTGTGGAGCGTCTGGATAAAGCGGAGGGGGAGAAGGCGGTGGAGTTGCGGCTTAAGGAGCTGGAGCTGGAGTTCCAGTCCCGCTGCGTGGAGCTGGGCCTCAATAAGGCGCAGTTCCTGGACTATATAAGGAAGGGGCAGGGAGGGAAATGATGAACAAGATAAAAGAAGCGTGGGCGATGGTAAAACTGAGCGGGCGGGTGCTGGGCAGGAACCCGTTCCTGGTGGCGTACATCCTGGCTTCGGGGCTGGGGGTTTCGGTCCTTTTCGGGGCCGCGCTGACCCCCGTGGCCTTGAACCTGAACAGCGGCAATACACAGTTTCTCGAGCCCTACGCGAACGTCCTGCCGGCTCAGGCCGACAGGAAAAAACTGACCGACCGCATAGAGCCGCACTGGGCCCCGCTCGGGGCTACCGCGGCGGCGGTGTATTTCGCGGGCACGCTCATCATCGTGTTCTTTAATGTGGCCTTCCTGGCCAGCGTAAAGCGCATAATCAACGGCAAGAAAGTCACCTTTAAAGAAGGCCTGGGCCTGGCCTGGGAGCGGCGCGGGGCAGTGCTGCAGTGGGCGCTGTTCTCCGCCACCGTCGGGGTGCTTATAAACGCCCTGAAAGGTTACCTGGACAACTGGCTGGCCCGCCGCGTGCTGGGCCTGGCCGAGCTGGGCTGGCGGCTGGCCGTCTTCCTTGCGCTGCCGGTAGTCGCCGCGGAAGGGCTGACCCCGCTGCAGGCGCTGCGCCGGTCAGGGGACATCTTCCGCAAGACCTGGGGGCAGACCTTTGCCGGCGGTCTCGGCATCGGCGCGTTCCAGCTGGCGGTCTGGCTGCTGGTGGGGGTTGTGCCCGGCATTGTGCTGTTCTACCTCGGCCTGTATAACACCGGCGCCAACTACGGCCTGGCGCTGGCCGGCGTCGGCTGGATGCCGCTGTCGCTGATACTGATAGGGCTGGTCGGCGAGTCCATGCTGATGGTCCTGCGCATGGTGCTGTACGTCTTCGCCGTGGAGGGCGTGGTGCCGGAGGAATACAAGGAGCAGGAATGCGCCTGGTTCGTGGCGCCGCGCGCCTGAGCCTTGCCTGTTTTAGGCTCGCAACCGCCGGGGAAACCCGGCGGTTTTGTTTTGGGCGGTTTTATGTTGTTTAATTGTTACTATGACTGACGCTGAAATGCCCGGACCGGGCGTAAAACTTTTCATAGCGGCGCTGGCGCTGCTCTCGCTGCTGCTGCCGGCGGCGCTGCTGCTGCTGCTGGCCGCCGGGGGGCTGCTGAAGACCGCCGCCGTCTCTTCTGACGCCGGCCGGCTCTGGGCCCTGGGCGCCGGGATGCTGCTGGGCGGGTTCGGGCTCTGCACCGCGCCCCTCGGCCTGCCGATAGTGCTGAAATGGCTTTTCGTCCCGCGGCGCGTGTACCTGTTCGTCAGCGGAGGCTTCGTCAGCGCGGTGGCGGGTTCCGCCGCGCTGATCGGCCTGGCCGTCTACGCCTGGCTGCGGCTGGCTCCGGCCGCCGCCGCGCCCGGCGCCCTGGACGGGCAGTGGCTGGCGCTCTCCGCAATGGCGCTGGCGGCCGGCGTGGGCGTGCGCGTCACGCTGGAATTCGGCCGGTTCCGCCGCCAGCTCCTGCTGGGCAAGGCAAGCCTGGACCCCGAAGAGCTGGTCTGCCGCCCGGGGGAAAAGGCGCAGGCCTGGCTGAACACGGAGAAAAAGGCGGTCACGGTTTCCGCCGAGCTGAAGCTTTACGACGCCGAGGCCGAGTTGAAGGCGTCGCGCGCCGCGCAAGTCGGGGAGCCGCAGGCCGCGCCCGCCGGCTGGCGCTACAGCCTCACCTGGACCCTGCCCGAAGAAGTGCCGGTACCTCCCGGCGGCTCGTGGGAGCTTTCGGTGGAGGCGCGCGGCCGCGGCGGGGCGGTCTACAACGATTCCATAATAGTGAAGGACCGGTAGCCGCTTGCGCGCCGATTATCTGGTAGACCTGTCGGGGGCGGGTTCCGGCCTTGTGCGCTTCAGGGCGGAATTCTCCGGCCTGCCGCCCGGCTCGGCGCTGCGCCTGCCGGCCAGGCTGGCGAGGGTCGGCGTGGAGGTATGCGGTCTCCGCGCCGCGGACGCTGCCGGCAAGCCGCTGCGGCTTAAAGCCCGCGGCGAGAGAATATCCGTCCCGGCCCGGGCCTTCGTCCTGGAGTACTCACTCCATATCTCCTTCAAAGAATGCGCCGGCACCGATAAAGAAATAGAGCTGCTCTATCCTTTCCTCAACGGCTCCGAGCTGTTCCTGGGTTCCGGGGCCCTGGCCTACCCGGAAGACCTGCGCAGGCTCGCGCCGCGCCTGAAGGCGAGCCTGCGCGTGGAGGGCCTGCCGGCCGGCTGGCGGCTGTTCTCCAGCCTGGCGGAGGGCCCCGTCAGCCCGGCGGCGCTGGATTCTTTCTTCCTCTACTTTTCCAAAAGGTCCCCGCGTGCCCACGCCTACCGCGGGCTGGCCTGTGTCACTGACTTTTCCCTGCTCGTGCAGGCGGGCAAGACCATACCGCTCGGCGCCCCGGAAGTCTGGGCGTGGACGGACATGGTGATGGGGTCGCTGGAAAAATATCTTTCGCCGTACAGGGGTTTTAAAAAGCTCAGTGTCCTGCTGCTGCAATGCCCCGCCGATTTTGAGCAGCTGACCGGGGGGCGCGCTTTTGCCGCCGGGGAGAACGTGGCGGGCGGCATTCTGGCCTATACGCCCAAGTCACCTGAATATATAAAGCGGCGCTACGGCTACACCAGCTACGCCTATCACCTGCGCGACGGCCTGGCGCATGAGCTGACGCACTTTTATTCTACCGGGGCCTGGCAGGGCCGGTATAAATCCATGCTGTTCCCGGCCGAAGTCTGCCCCCCGCAACAGCGGCGGCTTATCGGCGAGGCCCTGACGGCCTATTTCCACAACGGCGTGATCCGCTGCCGCCCGGGGGCAAAGCCGTCCTTCATCTCCGGCAAAATTCTGCCCGCCCTGCGCGCGTGGGCGCTTAAGCCGGGCAAGCGCCCGCTGCTGGACCTCTTTCTGCTGGACCTGTGGCTGCGCGCCGGCGGGAGTTCCCTGGCCGGAGCCGTGAGGCTCCTCTTGCGGGAATACGGGGAGAAACACCGGCCCTACAGGTCGGCCCTGGCCCTGGTGCGGGCAGCCGAAGCCTGCCGAAGCGCGGCGCTGCCGGCCCCTCTTAAAAAGGCGATCCTGACGGAGTACGCGCCGGATTACGCCGGGGAGCTGGCGGGTTTCCCCGGCTGGAACAGGCCGGATTTCAGCCCGCTGCGCGGCTAGGCTGCCGGCGCGACTAAAAAAATAACGGCGGGGCCTTTGCCCCGCCGTTCTTTTTTACTGTGCCCGGCTAGAACTTGTGCCAGAGCATCTGCGTGGTGACGTCGTGGTGGAACAGCACTTCCGAGGATTTAACTATGCTGCCCAGCTCCTTGGGATTGCGGTCCGCGGAGGCCTGCTTGTGGTGCGCGTATTTCTCGTGCGGCTCGTCCCCGATAAGCTTCTTCAGGAAGTCGCTGGCGCGGTACAGGCGCAGCGCGTCGTGGATGTTGCCCGGCAGGTAGCGCACGCGGTCGCGCTTGCCCTCGTCCTTGGTGAGCGGCTGGCCGTGCAGGGCGGTGCCGATGAGCGCGAACAGCGCCAGGTAGGGGTTGGCGTCGGGGCCCACCGAGCGGATCTCCAGCCGGGCCGAGCGCTCGTTGCCGGCCGGGATGCGGATCATGGCGCCGCGGTCCACGGCCGAGACCTTTATCTGGTTGGGCGCCTCGTAGTGCGGGTCCAGCCGGCGGTAGGCGTTGACGCTGGGGTTGAGCACCAGCGACAGCTCCTGCGCGTGGTTGAGCAGGCGCGAGACGGCGTCCCAGGCGGACCGGGACATGCCCTCCTCGCCTTTGGCGTCGTAGAAGATGTTCTTGCCGCCCTTGGAGAAGGACAGGTTGAGGTGCATGCCGCTGCCGTTCACGCCGGAGACTGGCTTGGGCAGGAAGGTGGCCGTCATGCCCATGTTGGCCGCCACCTGGCGGCAGACCAGCTTGTAGAGCTGGATCAGGTCGCAGGCGCGCACGGCGTGGGCGTGGGAGAAGTTGAGCTCGAACTGAGACGGGGCCACCTCGGGGTGGTCCTTCTCATTGCGGAAGCCCATCGCGCGCTGCGCCTCGGCCGCGGTGTCTATGAATTTCTTGAGCGGGTCCAGCGGCAGCGAATGGTAATAGCCGCCGGTGGAGATAAGCTCGAAGCCGCTGACCTGGTTGTAGCTCTGCTCGGCGTTCAGGCCTTTTACCAGGAAGCCCTCCACCTCGGCCGCCACGTTGGCGGTGAGGCCCTTGGATTTTTTCATCTCCCGGGCCAGCTCGGCCAGCCGGGCGCGGAAGTCGGAGTCATAGAGCGACTTGTCGCGGTTGAGCACGGTGCCGAAGATGATAACTTTTCCGGGCCCGAACACGTCGGAGGGCAGCCAGACTATGCTGCCCCAGTCTATGCCCAGGCGCAGGTCGGATTCCCGCTGGGCGGAAAAGCCGCGTATCGAGGAGCCGTCGAAGGTGAGGTTGTCGTTGGCCGAGAGAAAGAACTGCTTGTCGTAGTCCAGCATGTGGAAGCGGCCTTCTATGTCCGTGAAGCAGACCGTTACCGCCTTGAGGCGCTTTTCGCGGCGCAGGTAGTCGCAGTACTTCTTCTCCAGTTCGGCGGGGGAAAGCTTCTCCGCGGCGTCGGCCGCCTCCAGGTTCAGGGTTTCAAGTTCATCGTAGGGAATCTCAAGGAAGTTCTTCAGGCCGGGGGTGGGGATTTCGTTGTTTTTAGGCATAATCTCCTCTTTTTAAACTAAAATTGCAAATGGATACTATAAATATAGCATAAACTATCATAAAGTCAATACCTATTTGGTCAGCATGTGCCTGGCGGGATTGACTTGGCGGTCTATGTCTGGGAGAATATAGCTATGGAAGAAAGCGACAACGGAAGGGGCTGGATATTTTGGCTGCTGGTGGTGCCGGCCGCGCTGGCTACCGGGGCGCTGCTCACCAGGTGGGCGCTGCAGCGGCCCGCGCCGGCGCCGCAGGCGCAGGTGGCCGAAAGCGCTCCCCCCCGACAGCCGGCCATGCCGGCCGCGCAACCCGCGGAGAGCCAGCCCTTTGATCTGCCCGGCGACGAGCCGGACAGCGGTGAGCCCGCAGTGAGCTGGGGCAAGGAGCCCGCCGCCGCAACCGGCGCCGCTGGAGCGGCTTCAGCGGCGGGGGCCGCCGCCGATCCCGGGGAGTCCAAAAAGAGTTTCGGCCTGGGGCTCGCCTACGGCGCGCTGACGAAGGCTTCCGAAAAGCTTTTAAATAATCCCAAGGCGCTGGGCGCGCTGTTCAATAACGATTACGTGGTGAAAGGGTTCATGTCGAGGGATACGGTAAAGCAGGCTACGGCCAGCCCGGCCGCGCTGGCCGCCTACCTTAAAAACCCCGCCAACATGAACAAGTTCATGGCCAAGGCGCCGGTGCAGAGCGGCATGAATAACAGGGAGCTCGTGAACGCCGTGGCTTCCAGCAAGCTGGCGGGGGCCATGCTGGACACCCCGGGCGGCAAGGCGCTGCTGAAGGACCCCTCGGCCATGGCCGATATTCTGAAGGCCAATCCGGGGCTGATAAACGTGCTGGGCAACCCGGTGATGATAGAGGCGCTGATGAACAACCCCAAGACCGCAGGTGTGGTGACGCAGATAACGATGAGCGGCGCCGGCCGCTGAGGGGGCGCGCTCTTCTTGTTTCCGCCGCCGGGCAGTCCCGGCGGTTTCGCTTTTTAAGGGGCTGGTCAGTCCTTGAACACGAAATCTTTTTCGTGCAGTCCCTGGCTTATGCTCCAGGGTACCATCTTGGCGAAGATGTCCAGGATGATCAGGGCGTTGTAGTTGGCGTCTTTCTGGGAGGCCTTCCTGACCCGGTCCACTATGGCCAGGTTCAGCGCCGTTATGGTCTCGTAGGCCTTGTTGAGGTCGTTCAGGTCCCAGTCGGGTTCCTGCCCGTTCTTCTTGCGGAAATACTGCTGCAGCAGGTAGGTGGAGACGGACCGGTAGATGGTTTCGTTGAGCGAGGCGAAAGGCAGGTGGTATTTGGCCATCGGCTTGAGGAAGTTCATCTTCGGGCAGCCGCTGGTGGCCATGTACAGGCCTATGGCCGAGCTCAGCGCCCCCTGCAGGCTGATGTGCTTGAAGTATTCCCGCTCTTTCGAGATAACGCGCGCGTCCACCATTACCGTGGAGGCCTTGTCGGAAAAGGTCTTGGTTATCCAGGCCAGGTTCCGGGCGATGGGGCAGTATTTGTGCTGGGCGGCGGTGAAGGGGCAGATAGGGCACTTGCCGAATTCGAGCAGCGCCCAGTCCGGAAGATCGGTGTCCTTGTGCGGTATCGCCGTGTAGGTGGATGGGTCCAGCTGTATGTCTATGACCTGCTCTTCGCCGCTGTCGAACTTCAGGATGTATTTATAGGACATTCTGACATTCTATATAATCTCTCCGCCCTTGCGCTCCGGGCCGAGCGAAATGTTAGAATCCAATTGCCGGCAGCGGGGGGGAGGATACATGGTGCACAAATTCAAAGTGAACACTCTGGCCAGGTCGGAGATGGCCGATATTACGCGCGAGGTGCAGGGCGTGGTCCGCGAGAACGGGCTGGAGGGCGGCGTCTGCCATATCTTCGTGCCGCATACCACCTGCGGCCTGGGCATAAACGAGAACGCCGATCCTGACGTTAAGCGGGATATCATCGCCAAGCTCGACGACGCCGTCTCGGAGGACTTCGACTATCGCCACGCCGAGGGCAACTCCCCGGCGCATATAAAGTCCGTGCTGGTGGGGCCGTCGCTGACGGTTTTTGTGGAAGAGGGCGGGCTGCAGCTGGGCACCTGGCAGGGGATCTATCTTTGCGAATACGACGGGCCGAGGACGCGCGAGGTCTGGGTTAAGCTGGTAAAGGCCTGAGGGCCGGCCCTCAGGCCTAGGCGTCCCAGTAGGCTTCCTGCAGGCTTTCCTCCCTCTCGGGCAGGCCGCGCATCAGGCGCGGAGAGTTCTGGGCCAGCACCTCGAAGCTGACGCGGTTGGCGTACTTGGAGATCTGCGACATCGAGGAGTAGGTCAGCGTGTTGACCAGGTTCTTGGGGGATTTGGGGATCTTGGTCTGGTGGAATTTCCTCGCGCCCATGTCGTGCAGCAGGGCCGCCAGCGCGCCGTCGCCGGCGCCGTTGGTGTTCTTTATGATCTTCGGGCCGCCGAGGAAAGGGTTGATGTGGGTGTAGATCTTTATGGGCCGCCGGCAGTCGCTCCGGCGCATGGGGCGGCTGAACTCGTAGAGGTTATAGTCCACCAGCGACTTGGTGTGCAGCTTATGGGTGGTCTTGCGGGCGTGGTCCTCGTCCACCCAACCGGCCAGGTACAGGCCGTGCTCGCCAACGGTCAGCAGGGCCAGGTCGGCCATGGCCAGCGCGGCGTCGGCCGCCAGCAGCGGGTCCTTGAGACCGGTCAGCGCCAGCGCCTCCTGGTCGTTCATGGCCACGCAGGTCACATACTTCTCTATAAAAGAACGGAAGAAATCCCGCTTGGACTCGATGAGCGAGGCGGTGCCGAGTGTCAACACCACCGGCACGCGCGCCTTGAGGGCCGTCTCGCAGGCTTTCACCGTGGAGCTGAAGATCGGGTCCTTCTCCTCGCGCAGCAGGTAGGCCGAGATCAGCAGGGCCGAGGCTTTTTCAATGACTTCAGAGGGGATATAGTCCGGGGCCAGGTCGTTCATGCAGCCCTTGCTGATGCCGAAGGTGCGTTCCCCGTCGGGCGTGACGAAGCAGATGGCCCGGCCCATGGCGTTCTCCGAGGGCTGCAGGTAGGAGAGGTCCACCTTGGCGCTGGTGTTGCGGATGTACTTGAAAGCGTAGTCGCCCACGGTGATGTTGCGGGTGATGGCGCCCAGCGCCACGGAGCGCTCTTCTGAAAGAATGGAGTAGTTGTGCAGGGTGTTGCCCACCGAGCCGCCGGCGTATTCGCCGCGTATTCTGTCTCCGGTTTTGAGTTCGCGGTAGACGTCCTCGGCGGTCCGGTCCGCGAGGATCTGCGACTCGCCCTTCTTAAGGCCATAGCGGTCCAGGAAGCCCTGGTCCACGGAACATTCGATGTCCACCAGCAACTGGTCGATGCCCACCAGGTAGAACGGTTCCGTCTCCAGGAAATGCGGGTCGGCGCTTTCGCGGCCTTTCTGGGTGACGGGGAAGTAGTGTTCGCTCTTTCTTTTTCCGGGGAATTTCATGTTCTTTCTACTATGATACAAAGTAAGCCCGCCGGCCCGCCAGAAGGCCGCGCCGGCCCCACGCAAAAAAGTTAGAATAGCGTTGTGAACGACAACCTCATTCTCCCCCTGCTGCTGGTCACCGGCGGCATAGTGCTGCTGGTCATCGGCTGGCTCAAACGCAGCAAGTCGCAGTTCTTCGGTACCGTGCCGCTGCGGCTCACGGGCGGCCTGATGCCGGACGAGACGCAGTTCATCACCGGCACGGCGCAGAGCTTTGTTAAAGTGACCGCGCCCGCCTCCAGAAGAGAGTGCGTCTTTTATCTCGAAGAAGTGGAGCGCCTGCAATCCGGCTACGGCCGGCACGGCAACAGTGCGCGCTGGGTTTCGGAAGGGTACACGCCCTACGGCGCCTTCTTCCTGAAGGACATGGACGGCGGGGCCTTTGTGCTGCCGGGGCGCCTCGGCCTGGACCTGAAAACCCCCAGGTTTTCCGATAACGAGGACCTGCTCCCCGGCATGGCCGCCGCCGGCGCTATCCGGCGCACCGAGCAGATAATACCGGAGGGCGAGACCGTTACGGTCCTCGGCGTGCCGCGGCCGCTCAGCGAGCTTATGCGGTATCTCCGCTCCGGCCAGGATTTCGGGCTGCCCGCCGACCTGGTAAAACGCCTGGCCGACATGGAGAAGGACCCCGCCTACGCCCGCCTGCCCTGCTTCTTCGGCGACGGCCTGCGCGCTCTCACCGACCGGCCGCATGCGGAGTATGTAGAAGGCACCGCCGCCGCAGGCGCCAACTACCTGCAGCTCGGCGCCCTCCTGCTCGCCGGCGGCGTTGCCGCCCTCCTCTACATGCTCAAGAGTTCCCTGCCCCCCAGCGACCCCTACTGAGCTGTCAAGCCCCTATTAAAGATTTAATATTTATTTGACTTGCCATCCGGCGGTACGCCTGTTATATTATGGGTGGAGCTGCTGCCGTATGCTTAAGCCGGTTCAACTGTGTCTCTCTATCCTGTTCGGCGTCCTGGGCGCCGCCGTGCCCGCTTTTGCCCAGGACTTGACGCCGCCCACGGTGGGCGTTGTCGTCCCCGCCGGCTATTCCCACGTTAACTCCCTGGCCGAAGTTTCCGGTACGGCTCACGACGCTTCCGGAGTTTCGGACGTGCAGCTCAGCCTGGTCCGCCTTTCCGATGAGTACTACTGGGATGGCGCCGCCTATACCGCCACGCCGAGTTTCCTTACAGCTTCGGTCTCCTCGCTCACCTGGACCTACGCCACGCTGCCCGCCTTTGTTAACGGGGCCGCCTACAGCGTTTCGGCGCGGGCTCTGGACCTGGCCTCCAACTGGTCGGTGGTCTACTCCACCGCCGTCTTCTACTACGACTCCAACGAGCCGGTTTCCGACGTTGCCTACCCTGTCAGCGGGTCCGTGATCTCAACTTTTACAGGTATCAGCGGCACGGCCTGGGACGCGGAATCCTTCGCCCCGCAGGTCTGGGTGCGGGTGATCCGCGCTGCGGATAACCAGTTCTGGAACGGCGCCATCTCTCAATGGACCGCTGCGGAAGCCTGGAATCTGTCCGTAGGCAGCGTTACCTGGACGTATTCGGGGCTGGCGCAGGGCGACCTCACCACGGGCGCCACGTATTTTGTCCTCTCCCGCGCCGCCGACCTGGCCGGCAACGTGCAGGCGCAGGTAGTGAACAGCAGCACTTTCGTCTATACGGGCGCCGCGGCCGGCGCCGGCTTCACCGGGGACTTCTCCCAGCCCGGCGGCGCGGCGTTCGACGGGGGGGCGGACGACGCCGCGACGGACATTGCGATAGACACTGTCACATTTGGCGGACCCTATCTGTATGTCCTTGGCTACTCGTCCAGGGGGCCGACCATGGATTCCCTGGTGGTTAAGTACAACTCTTCCGGCGTGCTTGTTTCCTCCGCGATCTTCGACAGCGGGTTCAACGACAGTCCGGAAGGGATCGCGGTGGATGGTTCGGGGAATGTGTTTATAACCGGCAGCGGCAACGCCTGCGTTACCGTAAAATACGACTCCACGCTGGTTTTACAGTCGACGGCCTCCTATCCCGCCTGCGTGGCCCAGGACCTCGCCATAGACCGGGCGGGAAACGTTTTTGTGGCTGGCTCCAAGGACGACAACGCCCTGGTTGTAAAGTACGACAACAACCTTTTGATACAATCCACGGCCGTTTATGACGGCGGAGATGCCGATGTGGCGGTCGGGGTTGCCGCCGACGCTTCCGGAAATATTTTTTCAGTTATCGGAACCCCGCTTAACGGCGCCGGCGGAAATTATCTCACCATGAAGCTAAGCAACAGCCTGGTCATCCAGGCTACCGCCGTTTACAACGGAGGTTTCAGGGATTGGCCCGAAGCGATAGCCGTAGACGCTTTGGGCAACGTGTATGTGACCGGGGAGTCCGGCAATGGTCTGGATACCGACGCTTTGACCGTTAAATACAACAACGCCCTGCTGTTCCAGTCTTCGGCCGCCTATAACGGCGGGGCGGACGATTCCTCGCTTGGGGCGGCGGCCGACAACCTTGGGAATGTTTATGTCGCCGGCTGGTCCGGCAACGGTTCCGACAACGACCTCCTGCTGCTGAAATACTCTTCCGGCCTTATGCTGTTGTCCACCGCCGCCTACAATGGCGGCGCCGAGGATTGGGCGGCCGGGGTGGCGGCTGGGAGCAGCGGGTATGTTTACGCAGCCGGCGGTTCGGGCAGCGGCGGGGATTCCGATTTTAGCGTCCTGCGCAGTTCTATGGCGGGCCAGGCGCCCCAGGACCTGCCGCCGCCGGCGCCGGTGATCATACAGCCGCCGCATAACTCGGTGGTGAATTCCATGCCGCAGCTCTCGGGCACCGCTATCGACGACGTGGCGGTCTCCTCGGTGGTGCTCTCCATACGCCGCACAGCGGACGGCCTGTTCTGGGACGGCGCCGCCTGGGCTGCCTCCCAGACCTGGCTGAGCGCCGCTACCACCGGGTACTCCTGGTTTTACGGCGCAGTGCCGGCCTGGACGGACACCTCCACTTACACCGTTAACGCGCGCGCCATGGACAGCTCCGGCAGCTGGTCCGCCGCCTACTCTACCAGCACCTTCGTGTTCAACAGCGCCCTGCCGTCGGGCTGCGCGCAGGCCTTTAACGTAAAACTCGACGGGTCCATGGAATACCAGGGTATCCAGGCCGCGCTCAACGCCCTGCCGCAGAGCCTGTCCGGCAATGCCTGCGTGGTGCTGCGCGACGCCGCCACCTATAACGAGCAGGTGACCGTGCGGAATTTTGCCAACAACGGCTACCGCATAAAGATCATGGCCGACCCGTCTTTCGTCAGCTCCGCGCCGGCGGTCAGCCCGCCCGCCCTCTCCACCGCCGCCTTCCTTATCTTCAACGACAGCGTGACGCTGCAGGGGATAAATATAAGTCCCGCCAACCCCGTCGCCTACGGAGTTCTTTCTTCTTCGGCCGGCCTGACCCTTGCCGGAGTTAATGTGGCCGCGGGCGGAAATATCTTCACCGCGGGCGTCTCGCTCTCCAGCGGCAGCGTCATCTCCGGTTCCGGCATCGCGGTGCAGGATGCCGAGGGCGTCATGCTGACCGGCACACTTAGCTCTGTCGGCCAGAGCACCATAACCTGCGACACCTCCCGCTATTCCGCCCTCACTTTCTCCGGCGCGTCCTCCAATACCGTGACCGGGAGTTTTCTCTCCAACCCCAACGGCCGCGTGGTGTATGTTTCCACCAGCGCCAACGGTAATGCCATCGCGCAAAGCGTCATTGCCAGCGATTCTAACGCCATAGGCATGTTCGCGGCGCTTTACGTCCGGGCTTCTTCCTCCAACACGGTTTCGGATACGGTCATCAATAATCCGTCGGGTGTGGCGGCCTATCTCGGCGTCGGCGCTAACTACAACTCCATAATTCGCAGCACCATGACCAGCGTGAGCACCGGCTACCAGGCCCTGCGCATCTCCGGCGGGGCGTACAACACGGTGGCCGGCAGCTACATGTACACCACGCTCGGCTACGCCCTGTCCATCGGCGTGAACTCCGGCTCCGACTACAACACAATAACCCAGAGCACCATGGCCAGCAATTCCATCCCGCTGTCCGCCCTCTATGTTTACCGCGCCTCGGGCAATACGGTGGACGGCTGCGTCATCTCCAACCCCTCCGGAGACGGCGCGTACCTCTGGGATAATTCCAATAACAACACGATCAGCCGCAGCAGCGTAACCAGCAACGCGGCCGGCAAATACGCCATGCATTTCTCAGGGTCCTCTGGTAACCAGGTGCAGGACAGCTACCTGGCCAATCCTCCCGGCTACGGCCTGCAGTTCGCCGGCGGCGCCGTCAATCAGCTGCTTCGCAGCACGGTCAGCGTCAATTCAATTTACGCCGCGTTCACGCTGGACAATTCCACCGGGAACACTGTTTCGCGCAGCGTTATCTCCAACCCTTCCGGCTACGGCGCCTTCCTGGGCTTCGGGGCGAACCATAACACTGTCGACTTCAGCCGCATTTCCGCCGACGCGGCGGACTATTTCGCGTTCAAGATACAGAGTTCCTCTTTTAATATCGTTTACGATAACTTCATCTCCAACCCCGGCGGGGTGGCTTATACCAGCGTGTTCGGGACAGGCAACGTGCTGGGCCGCAGCACGGTCACCAGCGGCGCCTGGCCTTACAGCGCCGTGTTCATAGACGCCTCGGACTATCACGGAGTGAGCTATTCCTACATCCAGGGCGCCGATGCGCTGTTCGTGCGGGATTCCACCGGCACCGGCGTGGCTTACAACGTTCTTGCGGCAACCAACATGGCGGGCACTGGCTTGCGGCTGGATAACAGCGCGGGCCTGTTTTCTACCGCAAACCGCATCTCGGCGGGAGGCACCGGGACGCTTATCAACGCCGGCTGCTCCGGGGTTATTGCTGTAACTTCCGACACCGTGAGCGGCGCGGCCCGCGGTTTCAGCGCGGATGCGCTGGCCGACGGCGGTTCATTGGCCATGTCCGGAGTTATTTTTGAATCACTGGCCCCCGGGGCCACCGCCATCAATTTCCTCGGCGGCACCTTCGTCTCCACCATCGCTTACGCCACCTTTAACGGCACAGGCCCCCTGGTGAACGTGGACGGCAGCCTGCTGGCGCCCGGTTCCGCCGTGACCATGCGGGATTATTTCGGTCCGCGCGCCGGCCCCGCCTACGAGACCGACCCCGGCAACCGCGTCTTCTGGTCCGCCGAGGACAGCGCGGCGCCTACCGCGGCCATACTGCAGCCGGCGAACAATTCTTTCCTCAACGCCCTGGGAGCGGTTTCCGGCACCGCTGCCGACGGGATGGCCGTGTCTTCGGTGACGGTTTCCGTGTACCGCAACGATACCGGCCTGTTCTGGGACGGCGCCGCCTGGGCCGCCGGACAGGCCTGGCTGAACGCCGCGGTATTCCCCTCGTCCTGGACTTTTACCGCCCTGCCCGCCCTGGTGGACGGCTCTTCGTACACTCTCAGCGCCAGAGCCATGGACAGCTCCAATAATTGGTCGGGGGCCGTCAACAGCGTGTTCACCTATGACGCAACGGCGCCGCTTTCGGCCGTAGTCCAGCCGGCCAGCGTACAATCCGCGACCTTTACTTATATTTCCGGCACTGCGTTCGACGCGCACGGGCTGATGCAGGTGCAGGTGGGCGCCAGGCGCGTAGCCGATGCCGCCTACTGGAACGGGAGCGTCTGGGCATCCACGCCGGCCTGGAACCTCGCCTCCGGCACTACTGTGTGGCTGTATGCGGGCATAAGCAGCGCGGCGCTGTCGGACGGGGCCACCTACCAGTTCATGGCCCGGGCCTATGACGCCGCCGGCAACGTTTCCGATCCCTTCGCCTCGGTCAGCACCTTCACGCTCGTCATCCCGCCGGAAGGCGTGTTCAGCCCGGCCCCGTTCAGCGGGATCGGCGCCGCGGCGCTCACCGTAAATTGGGGAACCACCTATCCCGCCGGAAAACTCTATTATGTGCGGCTCTCCAGCCACTCCGCCGCAACGCCGTCTGTGGGCTTCGCCACCGCCACAGCTTCAGCCTACGCGTTCGGCGGCCTGGCCCCCAACGCCCGGTACTACGGCTTCGTTTCCACCATGCCGGTTTCCGGCTTCCTGCAGACCGGCAGCGCCGTCACGCTGGCGGTCGCGCCTTCCTCCGCGGCCTTCTCGGGAGTGGCGTACTCCAGCGCGGCCCTCACCTGGGCGGCGGGGGGCAACCCGGCGGGCACGGGCTACCAGTACGAGGTCGCCGTTTCTTCCTCTTTCGGGGTTATTGCCAGCAGCGGTTCCGGCACGGCCGCCGGCGGCTGGCTGACGGGGCTGGCGCAGGGCGCCACCTACTACGGCCGGGTGCGGGCTATTAACGGCGAAGGGACGCCTACCGCCTACGCCTATGCGTCTCCGGCGGTAACGCGGGCGCTGCTGCCCACCGGCCTGGCGGCCGGTCTTGCCGGTTCCGTCTTTGGCGGCAACTCTATAATCTGGTCCTGGACTTCCGGCACGCTGGCTGCCGCCGACTACCTGGCGGTCTACCATAACGGCGTCTTCGCCGGCACGGTCCCCTACTCGGCCTCCGGCACGGACCTGCAGGAGGAGCTGGCCCCCAATACCGCGCACACGCTGGGCATAGCCGGGCGCAATAGTTACGGCGAGGGGCCGCTGGCCCTTTCCGCGCCGGTCTACACCAACGCCGCCGTCCCCGCCGGGCTGGCCGCGCAGCGGGTGGACGTCAGCAGCGCTGTCCTGGCCTGGACGCTCAACGGCAACTCGGCCGGCACCACGGCGCAGCTCTGGCGCTCGGCCGACAACGTTACTTTCTCCAGCGTGTTCACCGGGGCGGCGCTCTCCTACACCGATACCTCCGTAGAGGAATGCTCTACCTATTACTACAAGGCCCGCAACCGCAACGGCGCGGGGGTGTATACCGGCTACACGGCCGCCGTCGCCTTCACCACGCAGGCTTCCACACCCGCGGCGCCCAGCGGGCTTTACGCCGAGGCGCTTAACGGCGCGCGCATAGCGCTGGCCTGGGATTTCTCGCCCTGGCCCGGCGTCACACAGTACAACCTCTACTACGACAACGCCACCGGGGCAATAAATTATGCGTCACCCTACGCCGTATTCACCGCTACCGGGGCGTCCTACGTAACGCCGGCCCTTGCCGCCGGCAGCAGCTACAAATTCGGCCTGCGTGCCGTTAACCGCTGCGGCATAGAGGAGAAGAACACAACCATCTCCGCCTCCGCCCAGGCCGTGGGCGTGCTCAGCGGCGTGCGCGCTGCCATAAAGGCGCCGCAGACCGGCAAGAAGATAAAAGGCAACAGCGTCACTATAGTGGCCGAGATCATACTGGGCCTGCCCTCGCAGATAAAGCAGGTGCGGTTCCAGTACCGGCTGGCCGGCGCCGTGCCCTGGACTGACGTTGCCCCGGCTAACGCCAACCATTCCAACCCGGACACCGAGAGCCCCTATTTCGTCCATTGGGACGCAGACGCCATGGCGCCCGGTACCTACGAGCTGCGCGCGCTGGCCACCGATATATACAATACCGACGACCCCGCCCCGCCCGTGGTGACCGTGGTGATAGACCCGGTGGATTACGACACCAATGAGACGGTCTCCGGCGGCGTAATACAGAAGGAGCAGAAGATCAATAACGCCGTCACCAGCACGGTGCAGGCCGCCGACGACACCACCGCCCTGCTGACCAAGCTGGTCATTCCCCCGGGCGCGGTGGACGTGACCACCGTGGCCGTCACGCTGGTGGCCAACCCCGCCTCCCGGCCGGTCCCGCCCTCCGGCTCCGAGGAGCTGAGCCTGGCGGTGAAGATAAATCTTTCCAGCGGCCAGAGCCTGCTGTCGGGCGGCAAGACCGCGGCGGTGACGCTGAGCTACAAGGACGACAACGGCGACGGGATAGTGGACGGCACCAATGCGCCGCTGGACAGGCTGCGGATGTACTCCGCCCCCGACGGCGGCGGCGCCTGGACCGAAATGGCCACCTCGGTGGACCGGGAGAAGAAGACCATCTCCGGCGTTACGGCGCATTTCAGCTTCTTCTCGGTGTTCGCCTCGCCTTCCTCCACGCTGGGCGGCATCAAGGCCTATCCTAACCCGTGGCAGCCCGGCGCGGGCGGCAGGTTCGACGCCGCGGCGGGCATAACCTTCGCCAACGTGCCGACCGGCTCCAGGATAAAGATCTTCACGATAATGGGCGAACTGGTGCGGCAGCTCGAAGTGACGGCGGCCGACGCCAATACCAAGCTTTGGGACGGCAGGAACGCAGAGAGCCACAAGGCGGCCAGCGGCGTCTACATAGTGCTGGTAAAGTCCGGGTCCGCGGACAGAACGTTTAAAATAGCGGTAGAAAGATGAAGAACAGGAACACCATACTTATAGCCCTGTGGCTGGCCCTGCCGGCAGGGGCCCTCGCGGCCGACAACGGCACGGTGTCCGGGCTTTTCCTGCGGCTGCCGCCGGCCGCGGCGGGCGCGGGCATGGGCGACGCCGGCGTGGCGGTGGTGGCGGGTTCCCCGGCTATCTTCGTCAACCCGGCTGGCCTGGCCGGCGTGAAGGGCGGCTACGCCTCCTTCTCGCATTCCTCCTGGGCGGATTCGCTGACCTACAACGTGGTCAGCGCCGCCGTAAAAACAAAGAATTCAGGCGTGTTCGGCGTGGGCCTGCGGTACCTCTCCTACGGCGAGATGGCCGCCATGGACAATACGGGCGCGGCCGCCGGCAGCCTGTCCCCGAGGGATATGTCGGCCGAGGCCGGCTGGGCTACCGACCTGGACTGGGACAGCTCCCTGGGTTTCTCCTTCAAATACGTCAGCTCGCGCATACTGCGCAGGGCCACCTCCTTCGCCGCCGACATCGGCTACATGAAGCGCGCGGGCAACGCCTTCTTCGGCGCCGCGCTGCAGAACTCTGGCAGCGGCCTGAAGTACGGGGACGAGGCCTACCCGCTGCCGCTCAACCTGAAACTCGGTTTGGGGGTGCCCTTCGGCAGGAATCTGCTGGGCGTTTTCGACCTTAACGTCACGCGCGGCGCCAGCCCGTGGGTGGCCGCCGGCGCCAAATACACCCTGCCCGTGCGCGACGACATGGCCATGTCGCTGCGCGCCGGCTACAATACCGCCTCCGCCGACACCGGCGGGGTCAACGGCTTCGCCGCCGGCTTCGGCCTGGCCGGGGAAAGGCTGGCGCTGGACTACGCCCTGCGCACCATGGGCGAACTCGGGATAACCCACCACCTGGGGCTGAGCTTTAAATGGGATATGCCGGGCCTCAAGGTTACCAACGTGCGCGAGTACCCGCCGGCGCGCAGGGAGCAGAAGAAGACTTTCCGGTTCAAATAAAGTGCCGAGCTCCGGAGTATTTTGTTATCATAAGCGGAACGCGGCAATAAAGGAGATCCTCATGTCAGAAGAAATTACCCTTAAATCCGGACTCAAGTATATAGATGTGGAAGTCGGCGAAGGTTCCGCGGCGGTCAGCGGCAAGGAAGTGACCGTGCACTACACCGGCACCTTCCCCAATGGCAAAAAATTTGACAGCTCGGTGGACCGGGACGAGCCTTTTACCTTCCAGCTCGGCGCCGGGCGCGTGATAAAGGGCTGGGACGAAGGCGTGGCCGGTATGCGCATAGGCGGCAAGCGCAAGCTGATCATCCCTTCCGACCTGGCCTACGGCAAAAGGGGCGCGGGTTCCGTGATCCCCCCGGACGCCGTCCTGCACTTCGACGTGGAGCTGCTCGGGGTGGAATAACCGCGGCAGGCAAAAAAAAGGACCGCCGGGGCTTCCCGGCGGTCCTTTTTTGCGCCCCGCTGGTCAGTAAGGCTTGGCCAGCAGGTCGGGCCGCAGTACCGTTACGCGGCCGTTCTTCTGGTAGCGCACTACGGTTATCGGGATGTCCAGGGCGTCCTGCAGGCCGCCCTCGCGGTCTATGCCCTTGAAGGCCAGCTCCATGCCGGAAGGCAGGGGCCCGCCGGCTTTCCATTTACGGTACTCGTCGGCGATCCACTGCTGAATTTTCATCGGGCAGGGGAACAGGTAGTTGCCCGGGGCCAGGTAGAGGGCGCCCATGCCGGGGTCCACCGTGAAATCCACGTAATCCGAATCCTGCTGCAGGCCCATCCACAGCTGGCCGGCCGGGAAATCCGGGGTGGTGAAGAAAACGCCGTGCAGGTCCTGGTAGTAGTCGGCGCGGTGCGACACCGGGACAATGTAGACGCGGGGGCCGGCCCTCAGCAGTCCGCTCTTAACTATCAGGTCCACTACCGGCACGCCGTTGGCCTGCGCGTTGGAGGTCCAGTGCCGCATAACTCCGGTCCGGGCCGGGGTCACCTGTCTTACCGGGGCGGGGGCGCCCCAGAAATAAAACTGGTCCTGCCCGTTCATCCCGCCGTCGACAAAATTTATCTGCGTAAGTTTTCCGGCCATGTCGGCCAGGCGCTTTGCGTGGTAGGCGGTATAGGCCACCGCGCGGTCCGCGGCGCTCCTGTTCTCCGGCGCGGGAGCGGGAGGGACCAGCGCCGAGGGGCCGGGCAGCGCGGCGCTGGTTTCAAGGGTTTCGTAGGCGGGGGCGGCAGAGGCCGCGGGGGAGAAGGCGAGCAGTAGAGGTAAAAGCCGTGAGTTTAAATATTTCATCGTTTCTCCGTCCTAGTTTCCGGCCGCTTTTACCTGGTCCAGCGGCGAGCCTTCAAATTTGGCGTCTATGGCGTTCAAGGTTTTCTCCGCGGCGCCCTGGTCCTTGCCGTATATTTTAAGCAGGCGGCCGACGATCTCCCGGGAATAAGCGTTGCGGGGCAGCCAGACGGCCTTGAGGATATTGTAGGCGTTGGACTGCGCGTGCGGCGAGGAGAGCAGCTCCACCTCTATGCTCTGGTTGGCCTGGTCGCGCAGGCTCTCGAGCCGGTGGTAGTAGGCCTTCAGCACCGGGTTGGAACTTTTGCCCAGCGCGCCCCAGTCGGAGACCAGGTTCTCCAGCAGGCGCTCCGTGAAATAGCCGAGCTCTTTGGCCAGGGCCCAGCGCGGGGCCTGCCGCTCTATATTTTCGGTCAGGAAAAGGATAGTGTCCACCCGGGCCGTCTCTTCCGGCGTGGCGGCGCCGAAGCCGTAAGTCGCGCCTGAGGGGCGCCAGGCCTCGGTCTTGTCTATCTCGTCGGCGTCGTTAAAGGGGCTGCTGCCGTCGAAGGGGCCGGGCTTCCATTCTAAAGGCTCGGGGTAGTAGGCCTTCTCCAGGCGGGCGATGCGGTAGAGATGCTGCTTGAGAAAACTTTTCTTGTGGAAGATGAGGCCGCCGCCGAGGTAGTAGACCCCGTGGTCGCCGCCGTTGAGCACCAGCACGTCGCCAGGCTTGAGGGAAGAAGAGGGGACCTTCTTGAAATACATGGAGAGCAGCTGGTCTGCCTCCGGGTTGCCGACATGGCGCAGTTTGCCCGGCTCCATCAGCCCGGCGGCGGTGAAGGCCGCGTTAAAGCAGTTGGGCCCGCCGAAATTAGGTTCGCGGTTAAAGAGCGCCGCCACGTTGGCCGGCAGCAAGGCGTTGAGAGACACCACCTGGGCGCCCGGGTTGGCGGCGGCCAGCTCCAGCTCGGCCTTGGCTTTGGGCTGCACTGCGGCCAGCCTGGCGGAGGAGGGGGAACCGAAAGCGGAGCGCAGTTTGGCGGCCAGGGCTTCCTGGCTCTCCCCGGCGCGCAGCACCGCCAGCAGGGCGTTGCCGCAGCCTATATGGGGCACTATCACTTCCGCCCCGTTAACAGCGTAGGCGGCGTAGGAGGCGGCGGCCTTGGTTTCCGGCAGGCCCACTCGCCAGGGCGAAGGCGGGGCCGGGACCTGTACCGGCGGCAGCACGCCTGAAGTTATAGCGGGCAGTTCGAAGGCCGGCAGCGAGGACGGGAGCAGGAGGGACAAAAGGAGGAGCAGGGCTTTAGCCATTGTCTATAGTATAGAGGAACGCGGGCGGCGGCATAAGGGCCATTGGGCTGTTTAAATTTCAGGTCTAAAGGCCCAGCCGGGCCGCTGTGCCAAAGCGGCCCGAAAAGGGTAAAATCTACCTTGTATGGAGAACGTCCTTTACGCCTTCGGGCTTACGCTGTTCGCCGGCATGGCCACGGGCATCGGCAGCCTCATCGCTTTCGCGGCCAAGCGCAGCAGCTACCGCTTTCTTTCCGTCTCCACCGGGTTCTCGGCCGGCGTCATGCTCTATGTCTCTTTCGTGGAGATCTTCTACAAGGGCAGCGCGGCGCTGACCGCCGCCTACGGCGACAAGCTCGGCCACTGGGTCAACGCCGGGGCTTTCTTCGGCGGCATGCTGTTCATCGGCGTGATAGACAACCTCATCCCCTCGGAGGAGAACCCGCACGAGATCCATAGCGCGGCCGAGGAGGCCCCGCTGCACGACCCCAAGGCCCCGCGGCCCCATTTCCCGGCCGCCGGGGGGCATGACCACGCCCACAATCACAAACTGATGCGCATGGGGCTGTTCACCGCGCTGGCCATAGGCATCCATAACCTGCCCGAAGGCCTGGCCACTTTCCTGGCCGCGCTCAACGACCCCGCTCTCGGCGTGGCCATAGCGGTGGCCATAGCGCTGCACAACATCCCCGAGGGCATCAGCGTCTCCGTGCCTATCTTCTACGCCACCGGCAACAGGCGCAAGGCCTTTATCTATTCCTTTCTCAGCGGTCTGGCCGAACCGGTGGGCGCCCTGGTGGCCTGGCTGTTCATCTACACTTTCCTGGGCAAGGACGGGGTTATCCCGCCGCAGGTCACCGGCGCGCTTTTCGCCGGGGTGGCCGGCATAATGGTTTACATCAGCCTGGACGAACTGCTGCCCACGAGCCGCGCCTACGGCAAAGGCCACGACAGCCTGCTCGGCCTGGTGGGCGGCATGATGGTGATGTCGCTGAGCCTGCTGCTGATGAAATAACGAGGTCCGCACGGAGGTACCATGCTTACTGAACTGGATGGAGTGGAAGCGCGCGCGCTTGGCTCGCTGGTGGAAAAGTCCCTGACCACGAGGGAGCAGTACCCGCTCACTTTTAACTCCCTGCTCAACGCCTGCAACCAGAAGACCAGCCGCGAACCGGTGATGGAGCTGGATACGGATACGCTCGGCCGCGCCGTGCAGTCCCTGGTAACCAAAGGCCTGGTGGAGCGCGTGCAGGCCCCCGGCGACCGCGTGCCCAAGTTCAGGCACGACATGCACAAGCTGCTCAACAGCGACGATCCGAAGCTGATAGGGACCATAACTGTACTGCTGCTGCGCGGTCCGCAGACCCCGGGCGAGATAAAAGGCCGCACCGACCGGCTGTGCGAATTTACCGGCACCGCCGAGGTGGAAGGCCTGCTGCAGGAACTGAGCGCCAGGGCCGAAGACCCGCTGGTGGCGCGCATGCCGCGCCAGGCCGGGCAGAAAGAGAACCGCTATTACCATCTTTTCTCGGGCGCGGCGCAGCCGGCTCCCGCCGAGGCCGCTCCCGTCCCCGGCGCCGCGGCCGGACCGGACCGGCTGGGGCTGCTGGAGAAGCGCGTGGAGGCTCTTGAGGCCGCGCTTAAGGCGATCACGGAAAAAGAGCAGGCGCCGCAGTAGCCGGGCGCCGGGCCGGATTTCGGTATAATAAAGTCGTATCTGGGAACTGCTTATGAAAAAACTTGTGATCTTGTCCTGCATACTTCTTTTAGCGGCGGAAGTTTTCGCCGGCAAACTGGTGGAGAGGGAGTTTACCTGCCCTGTCTGTTCCGAGGCCTTTTACGCCAAGCTGGACGTCGAGCCCGGCCAGTACGACATGCGCCTGGACCTCAAGCCCATAGGCGACGCGCCCGCCCCCTGGCGCCTGCCGGACTGCCCCAAGTGCGGTTTCGTGATCTATGCCATCTCCCTCTCCAAGGGAGAGGTGGCCGCCAATAAGCGGACCGTGGCTTCCGAAGAGTATAAAAAAAGTTTTACGCGCAGTTCCTATTACCGCCTCGGGCTGCTCTACGCCGGGCTGGGGCGCCCGGCTTTCCTGGTGGGCAACACTTTCCTGAAAGCCTCCTGGCAGGAGGAGTCGGCCCCGGCGAAGCTTAAGGAAGACCTGGAGCTCAGCCTGAAGTATTTCACCGCGGCCGCGGCCGACCCTAAAAGCCGGGTGGAGGAGCGCGAAAATTCGCAGGTGCTGATGGGCGAGCTGCTGCGCCGGCTGGGCCGCTTCGCCGAGGCCTCCGCGCACCTGAAAGCCCTGCGCGGGACCAAAGGGTTCACCAATAATTTCTTCGGGGATATAGTGGAGTTCCAGCTCAAGCGCTGCGCAAAGCAGGACGCGCGTATCTACGAGCTGGAGGACGTCAGGGCCTCCAAACGGCCGCTGCTGGGCCGTCTGAAGTGGCAGTATAAAAAATTCATGCGCAAATACGAGAAGAAGCCGGAGGTGCCGTCATGATGCGGGCGGCCTTGAAGGGTTTTTCCGCGGCGTTCTGCGCCCTGTTCCTGTCCGGCTGCGCCGGCATTCCTAAGGGCCTGCAGCCGGTGTCCGGCTTCGAGCTGGAGCGCTACCTCGGCAAATGGTACGAGGTGGCCCGCCTGGACCATTCCTTCGAGCGCGGCCTGACGGAAGTGACCGCCGACTACTCGCTGCGCCCCGACGGCGGGGTGAGGGTGCTGAACCGCGGGTTCAGCAAGGCCAAGGGGGAGTGGAAGGAAGCGGAAGGGCGTGCCTATTTTATCGGAGACAAAGGCGTCGGGCAGCTGAAGGTTTCTTTCTTCGGGCCTTTTTACGGCGGCTACAATATCATCGAGCTGGACAAGGAAGGCTACCAGTACGCCCTGGTCTGCGGGCCCAAACTGTCCTACTTGTGGATACTGGCCCGGACCCCGGCCCTGCCGGAAGCCGAGGAGAAGCGCCTGATAGCTAAGGCCGCCTCGCTCGGCTTCGACACCGGCAAACTGGTCTTCCCGTATAAACCTTAGATCTTTCCTTTAAAGAACAGCTGGTCCAGGCTCCAGCGCCCGCCCCCCGCCAGCAGCAGCGCCAGGAAGACGAACATCGCCTCGGCCGCGTGGGAGGCCTCTTTCAGGCCCTGCCCCATAGCCAGGTGCATCACCGCCGCCACGAACATATTAAAAGTCAGCATGGCCGCCGCCGGGCGCGTCAGCAGGCCCAGCATTATCAGGGCGCCGCCGCCGCATTCGGCCAGCGCCGCCATGAAGCCCCAGAAGACAGGGGCGAAATGTATCCCCAGGTTGCCCATCGCCCCGCCGATCTTAAGCCAGAGCTCGGGCCCCGCCGTCAGCTTGGGCAGGCCGTGCACGTAGAAAAAAAAGAAGCCCACGCCCAGCCGCAGCGCCAGCAGCCCCGCATCCCGGCCCTGCGCCAGGATTTTTTCGTATTTTTCCATGTTCATAAAAACCTCCCCCCGGGCGGCCGGCGGCCTTTTGACCCCGGCCATACCAATAATTATATAATGAAAATATGGTTAAACTCTCCGATGTTAACGCCAAACTTCTCAAAGCCCATTACGCCGTGCGCGGCAAGATAGTCATCCGCGCCCAGGAACTGGAAGGCCAGGGCCGCAAGGTCATTTACTGCAATATCGGCAACCCGCAGGCCCTCAAGCAGCGGCCCATAACTTTTGTGCGGCAGGTGCTGAGCCTGCTGGAATATCCGGCGCTGATGGACGCCCCCGGCATGGACAAGCTGTTCCCCGCCGACGTCATGGCGCGCGCCAGGATGATCCTGGAGAAGAACCCCACCGGCACCGGCGCCTACACGCAGAGCGCCGGCATCCCTTTCATCCGCCAGGCGGTGGCGGACTTCATCGCCCGGCGCGACGGCATCCCGGCCGACCCCAACCGCGTGCTGCTCACCGACGGCGCCTCCAAGGGCGTGCAGGCCGTGTTCACCCTGCTCACCAACAAGCCCAACGACGGCTACATGATCCCCATCCCGCAGTATCCGCTCTACAGCGCCACGATAGACCTTTACGGCGCGCGGCAGGTGAACTATTTCCTCGACGAAAAGAACAACTGGCAGCTCAACGAGCATGAGCTCGAGCGCAGCCTGGCCGAGGGCCGGGCCAACGGCGTGAACCCGGTGGCCATAGCCGTCATCAACCCCGGCAACCCCACCGGCGCGGTGCTCTCCAAAGAGAACATCCGCATGATCATCCGGTTCGCCAGGGCCAACAAGCTGGCCATCCTGGCCGACGAGGTGTACCAGGAGAACGTCTACGGCGCGGGCCTGAAGTTCCACTCTTTCGCGCAGGTCATGCACGAGTTGGGCGAGAAGGAAGTCACGCTGTTCAGCTTTCACTCGGTCTCCAAGGGGTTCCTGGGGGAATGCGGCCACCGCGGCGGCTACCTGGAGATCCGCAACATGTCCGACGAAGTGTACGCCGAAATGATCAAGCTGCAGTCCATCGGCCTCTGCTCCAATACCGACGGGCAGATAGTGACCTACCTGATGGTGGACCCGCCCAAGCCCGGCGACGAGAGCTGGCCGCTCTATGAGAAAGAGCGCAACGCCATCCTCGGCGACCTGAAAGAGAAAGCCGAGATCCTCGGCCGCGGGCTTTCGGAGATAGAGGGCATGCATACCCATATCCCGCAGGGCGCGATGTACGCCTTCGTGCGCTTCGACCTGCCGCACCCCAAGGGTATTGACCCGGAGACCATGAGCGCCGACGAGCGGCACAAGTACGAGGCCGCCCGCGACTCCAAGTACTGCCTGCGCCTGCTGGAAGATACGGGCATCTGCGTGGTGCCGGGGTCCGGCTTCGGCCAGCAGCCCGGCACGCTGCATTTCCGCACCACCTTCCTGCCGCCCAAGGCGGATATCCTGGCGCTGGTGGAGAAGATGAAGCGTTTCCACGCCGCCTACGTGGAGAAGATAAAGAGCGCGGTCTGAACTTCGCGGTTCCCGCGCCCAGCCGCCGGGCAGCCCCGGCGGCTTTTTTATAATGACTAAACTGGACTGCCTTTTTGTCTATCCCGGCGCGCCCGCCGGAAAGAAGAACCTGCTGCCCATCATGCCGGCGGGGCTTCCCGTTATGGCCGCCTACCTGGCCAGGCATAAGGTCTCTTCCGCTGTGGTCAGCCTGCCCACCGCCCGCCCCGGCGAGTTTAATTTGCCGGCCCTGATAAAGGCGCGCGGCGTAAAGCTGGTCTGCATCCCGGCCCACTGGCACCGCCAGACCGGCGGCGCGCTGGCGTTGGCGGCCAAACTAAAAAAAGCCGTGCCCGGGGTCAGGATAGTTCTTGGCGGCTATACCGCCTCCTATTTCGCGGCCGCCATCCTTAACGATTTCCCCGCCGTGGATTTTGTCGTGCGGGGCGACGGGGAACTGCCGCTGCTGCGCCTGCTGAAGGCCTTCGGCGCCGGGCCGGCGGCTTTGAAGCGCGTCCCCAACCTGGCCTGGCGCTACGGCGCGGCCGTAAAACTTAACCCGGTTTCGTACGCCGCCTCCTCGGCGGAGCTGAGCGCCCTGGGCATGGAGGGGCTGGGCCTGGTACTCAACCGGGACCTTAAACCCCGCCGCGGCATGTTCTGCGAGGACGGCATGTTCACCTATCTCCAGGCCCGCGGCTGCGCGGACGCCTGTTCCGCCTGCGGCGGCGGGCGGGATTTCCAGCGCAAGCACTGCGGGAGAAAGGGCGTGGCCGTAAAAAACCCGGCCGCCGCCGTGCAGGACATCTCGACGCTGATGGGCAGCGGGTTTCGCCGGATACAGCTGCCCCTGGACCCGCTGCCTTCTGAAAAATACTGGCTGGACGTGCTCGCGCTGCTGAAAAAAAAGGGCCTGAAGCCGGAGCTGAAGCTGGAGCTCTGCGGCCTGCCCTCGCAAAAACTCCTCGCCGCTTTCGCCGGGGCCGCCGGTCCGGATTCCCGCATGACGCTTTTCGCCGGCAGCGGTTCCGAACGGGTGCGCCGGTTCAACCGGGGCCGTTTCTACACCAACGACGCGCTGCTCGCCGCGCTGAAGGCCGCGGCCCGGTTGTACGTGAATATCTGGGTGACGTTCACCACGGGGCTGCCGTTCGAAACCCGGGCGGATTTTCTGGAAACCGACGGGCTGATACGGCGGATGCGCCGGGAATTAAGGATGGAGAGGGCCGGAGTTTACGTATTCTCCGTGGAGCCCGGTTCCCCGCTTTTTGAAGCCCCCGAAAAATACGGCGTAAAGCTGCGCCGCCGCGTGCTGGCCGGTTTCCTGGCCCAGCGCGGCCGCTACGATATGGGCTACGCCACGGAACATTTTACGGAGGCCGAGATAGTGCGCAACCTGAAATCCCTGGAAAGGACAGCGCGGGGCCGATGAAAAGACCGGAGATCGCCGCCCTGATAGCGGGCTCCGGCCTGCCTGAAGGGCTGAAAACTTACCTGGCCTCCGCGCTCCGGCGCGGCAGGCCTTTTTCTTTTACCGCCGCCCTTAAAAAGGAGCCCGCCGGTTTTGTGGGCGCTGTCGCCCGGCTGCTGGCCGGCGCCGCGGCCGCGCTGGGCCGCCCGCCCGGGGAGGTCCTTTTCGCCACCGGCTTCGACGGCTCCAACCTGGCGCCGCACAGGCTGGAGGCGGCCCTCGCCGAGCTGCTGGCCGTGCTGCTGCTGCGGGAACAGGGCTTCTCGGAGCTGCAGCTGATAGGCACCAACAGCGGCAGGACCGCCGACATCGCCGCGCGCAAGGACGGACTGCGCTGGGCTTTCGAGGTGCGCTGCCTTTCGGCCGGAGGAAAACTGGACGGAGAATTGCTGGGGGGGAAGTTCGACAGGAAGCTGCCGCAGGCCAGGAACGCCATGAAAAAATACGGCTTTGACAGGGCCGCGGTGGTGCTGGCCAGGGAACCCTGGCGCTTTGCCGGCTTTGAGCCGGACCCCGCTCTCGCGGCGCTGGCGGCAGCGGCCCGCCCGCCGGGGAAAAGACAGGCGGCGGTACATCTCTGCCTGGCGGACCGCGGGCGCTTCGGGGTCTATCCCTGTTGGTGAACCCAAGCTATTTTTTAATCTTTTGAGAGCTTCCGCGGCCGGCAATCCAGGTCCGCGGGGGCTTTTTCCTTATTGCCGCTCGCGGCGCGGGCGCGGCAGAGCAGATCCAGGGCGTAATCGGAGCGCTTCCGGGCCAGGGCCAGCTCGAAGGCCGCAGCAGCGCGCGCGGGTTCCCCGCCATAGAGGCGCAGCAGGCCCAGATTGATCAGCGGGCCGTCGCCGGTGATCTCTATGGCCGCGGACCTTTCGAAAGCGGCTGCCGCTTCTTCTGTCCGTCCCAGCCCGGCCAGCGCGGCCCCCAGGGCATTCCACGCTTCGTGGTTGAAATCCCAGGCTTGCAGCGAAGCGCGCGCCAGGGCTTCGGCCTCGGCGCTCCGGTTTTCCGTCAGCGCGGCCTGCGCCAGCGCGCCCAGGGTATGTGAGCGCAGGGCTTTGGCGGGGTTCAGCAGCAGCGCCTCGGTGAGGAGTCTCTCCGCGTCCGCGATCCTGCCCGTCTGCAGATAGTGCGTGCCCAGCATGTAGCGGGCCCAGGGGCTGCCGGGGTTCAACCTTGCCGCCCTGGTCCAGACGCCGGCCTCGTCGCGCCACAGCAGCTGCTGCTGTATCGACAGCAGCGCCAGCCCGGAGAAAATAACTGACGCCGCGGCCAGGGTGCGGCCGCTGCGCGGCAGGCCTTTAATCAGCGCGGCCAGCGCCAGCGCGGCGCCGGCCAGGGGCAGGTAGAGGTAGCGGTTGGAGGCAAAGACCGCAGAGAGGTACTCGGCCAGGTCGAGCAGCGGCAGCACGTTGAGGTAGGGCAGGATTATCAGCGCGGCCAGCAGCAGCCCGACAGCGGCGGGGTTATACGGGCCCGGAGCCTTCCGCCCGGCCCGCAGGGCGGCCCAGGCCAGGGCCGCGGCGGCGGCCAGCGCGCCCGCTCCGGCGAAACCCGGAAAAAGCTGTTTGCCGTAAACCGGGGAGAGCCAGAAAGGCAGCAGCAGGGTTTTGGCGTAGGCCGCCAGGCGCGCCGGCAGGTAGGCCGGGTCCAGGCCGGCCAGGCCGAAGCCGGAGCCGTCCATGGCGTAGGCGCGCGCGGCCAGGGCCCCGCCCCAGACTGCCGCAAGGGCGGCAAGTTCAGGCAGGCGCCGCCGGAATTCGGCCGTGCCGCCGCGCAGCAGCGGCAGCAGCGCGAAGAGCAGCAGGCCGGGGAAAGTCCTTTCCTTGAAAAGCAGCGAGGCCCCGAAGAGCAGCGCCGTGGCCGCCGCGCCCGCGCTCCCGCGCCCGTCGGAAGCTATAAAGCGGTGCAGGGCGGCCAGGAAAAAGATGGACGAGAAGATGGTGCCCGAGAACATCGCCGCCGTCAGGGTTTCCGCCTGGGCCGGGTGCAGCGCGAACAGCAGGCCGGCGGCCAGCGCGGCCGCCCGGTCGGCGGTCAGCAGCAGGGCCAGCCTGAACACCAGGCCCGCGCAGGCCGCATGCGCCGCTATGGAAACGGCGTGGAAGCCCCAGGCCTGCCAGCCGAAAATTTTGCCGGCCAGCATGAAGAACAGGTAGGTGAGGGGTTCGTAGCCTTCGTTGCGGAACACGGCCGAATAGGACGGGCGGAACAGGCTGGCGGCGTTGGAGAGGTCGCGCAGGAAATTATTATTCTGCACCGCCAGCACGTCGTCAAAGACGAACGGCAGCGGCAGCAGAGGGGCGAAGACCGCGGCGGCCAGCGCGGCGAGCGCGGCGTAAATCAGGAGGTTTTTTCTAGCCCGGATATTTTCCACAAATGTATTCTATCAATTCCCCGCGGCGGGCCGTCCTGTGTGCATGGAACTTGACACGGCAGGCCCAGAAGGCTAGACCAATACACCGCAATAGACCCGCCCTCGTCTGAAGATTGATCCGCTAATCCCGCGCCGGCGTCCGACGTTGGGGGACCCCCGCGAAAAGATCAAAGAACTGGCCCGCTTTTTTGTATTATAGCGGAAAGAGCGCCGGTTTAAAAAATTCACGTAAAGCTCTGCGATAAAGCTGGCGGCAGCCGCGTATGGGGGGTCTTAATGCTAAAAAATGCTTTTGTGGTTCTCCTTTTCGCGGTGCCGTGTTTCGGCGCGGCTCCTAAACCGGCCAAATTCGGCATTTCACTGCAGCGGACCAACGGTGCCTCTGACGACAGGAAATACTCCATAACCTTCTCCCCCGACAACGCCAGCGTGGCGCTGGGCGGCATGACCCTGGTCGTGTGGAGCAACAAAGGATACCTCATTCGGGAGGTTCTCCCTCCGGCGGGCGGACGCTCTTTCTACGGCTTCGGGCTGCTCCTGTTCTCTAAGGACGGGAGGGAACTCGTCTCTGCCTCCAGGAGCGAGAAGACCGTTAATATCTATGCCGCGGCTTCGGGGAAGATACTGCGCACAATAACCCTCGGCACCGAAGGTAACGCCAGTTGCCTGGCTTTTTCCGGGGACGGGGGTACGCTGGCCATAGGTACCACCGAGGGCGCGGTGGAACTGTGGGATTACAAGCGGGACCAATTACTGAAACGTGTACAGGTTACCGACAATACTATCGGCCAGCTCGCCTTCCTGCGCGACGGAAGGCTGGTTTATGGCGCCGTGCAACTCTATACCATAGTGCGCACCCCAACGTCCGTCAGCAAGACCATGAATAGCGGGGACGTCGGGTTCGAAGTGGGGTTCGTGGGCGCCGTCGGCCGCGGCGGGAAGAGTTTTAAGTGGCGCAATAAAGCCGGCAGCGAGTTGTTCTCCTTTTCGCCAGGGACAGAAAGACTGGCTGTGCACGACAGGAACACCATCTGGGTGCTGGACAGCGGCTTCAATGTGCTGAAAAGCACCGCCTTGGTCTCCGGCGGCCAGCCCATGGAGGCGGCCAGGGCGCTTTTAAGCCCGGACGGTTCGGAGCTGGCGGTAATAACGGCCCCCGGCAGTTCGTGCCGGAGGATAGTCTATTCCCTGCCGGGCTTGGCCAGGCTGGCCGATTACCCCCTGCCGGACCACTGGGACGTGCAGGCGGCCTATACGCCCGATTCCAGGTTCATCGGTATCGCCGGCCTCGGCGAGTCCAACAGGCTTATCGATCCTCACACCGGCACTTTGCACCTGGGCCTCCACAAACACGCCGACACACCAGTGACCGCAGATATCAGCCCGGACGGAAAACATGTAGCTTCCGGAGGCAGTTCGGTGAGCCTGTGGCCTATAGCAGGCGGGACCCCTAAAAATGTGCCGAGTCAGTTTCTCGTTTCCAAGGTAATCCTTGCCCCGGATGGGCGGCATATAGTGGTAAGCCGACGTTATGGAATAGAAGTGACGGAATTGGACAGCGGGGAAAGCCATGTGTTAGAGGCTGGTCAAATAAGTCCGGTGGCGCTTAGTGCTGATGGCCGGAAGATAGCTTATATGCCTCCCTGGACCGGGGTCCCCTCTTCAATGCGCCTGGTGGTGCGCGACTCCGTGTCGGACAAGATCTATAACGAGATACCGGTGAACTATTGCCCGGTGGAAAAGGTCGGGTTCAGTTCTTCCGGCAGGTTCCTGGTTTGGGGCCGCGGCCTATACGACCTGAAAACTAATAAGTTGCTGACTACCATGTCCTCCAACGTGGTGGACGTAGCCCGGAACCTGATGGCCGTGGCCGGCTACGAGAACGGGGTAGTGGTACGTACCCTGGCCGGCCGTGAAATTGGTTACCCGCGGATCGCTGGCAGGGCCACCGTGCTGCGTTTTGCTCCGGGGGAAAAGGCGATAGCCGTGGGGCTGGATAACGGAGGCATAGAGCTCTGGAGCGGGCAGGATTTTAAGCGGGGTAAAAGGCTGGCCGGTCACCAGCAGGGCATAACGGACCTGGAGTTCAGCAGCGACGGGCGGTTCCTGGTATCCTCCAGCAACGACAATACCACCAAGGTCTGGAACCTGCGGAATTTCAGGCACTATACCCGTTTTTCCGGAGGCGGAGAGTGGCTCATCTATACTCCGGACGGCTATTTTGACGCTTCTCCCAGGGGCGAGGGACTGGCCGCCATGGTCAGCGGAATGAATGTTTTTGGGCTGGAGCAGTTCGCGGCGCGCAATAACCGCCCGGATATCATCCTGGGCAGGATGGGTCTCGGCTCGCTGGAAGAGGTGGCCCATTATAAGGAACTGTACCTGAGGAGGCTTAAGAAAATGGGCCTTACCGAAGCCGACCTGAGCGGGGAACTTCACGCCCCGGAGGCGAAGGTGATTTTGACGCGGCGCGAGGGAAAATTCCTGACCGTGGATTTCCTGCTTTCCGACACCAAAGTCCCCCTGAAGAGTTACAACGTCTTCGTGAATAATGTTCCGCTGTTAGGCGCCGACGGAAAAAGCGTTTCTGGCGGCAGCTTCCGGGGGAGCGAACGGATAGAACTCGCTTCCGGAAAGAACAAGATAGAGATCTCCGTTACCAACGGGGCCGGGGTGGAAGCCTACCGCGCCCAGGCCTACGCCGATCACGGTGAGAAACTGAAAGGCAGTCTTTACTACCTGGCCTTCGGGGTCTCGCGGTACAAGCTGCCGGAACTGGCCTTGAATTACGCCGATAAGGACGCACGGGACCTGGAAGACGTGGTGATGAGAATGCGCCCCAAATACGACAATGTTTTCTCCAAGGTGCTGCTTAATTCCGAGGCTACCGCGGAGAATATAAAGAGCGCCAAGGCGTTCCTGGCCGGCGCTAAGACGGATGACACCGTGGTGCTTTTTGCGGCCGGGCACGGCGGGTACAGCCGGGGCGCGGACCCGAAGTATTATTACCTGCCGTACGAGGGGGACCCGGCCAAACCGGAGACTACTGGCGTGACTTTCGAGGCCATAGAATCTATGTTGGACGGCATAAAGCCGCGAAAAAAACTATTCCTGCTGGATACCTGCGATTCCGGCGAGCTCGACGAGGAGACCTTCGGCCGGTACTACGCCGCAGCCAAGGCCAGGGGCATAACGCCGCGCAGCTACCGCAAGCCGCTGAAAGTAAGGGGGACAGAAGAGGCCGCCCCCAGGCCTTACCTGTACGAAAAGAACCGACTCATCTACAACGACCTCTCCCGGCGCACTGGTGCTATTGTCTTCTCTTCTTCGCGCGGCGGTGAAATTTCGTATGAAAGTTCTGACATTCAGAATGGTTTTTTTACTCACGAAGTGATAGCGGCCCTAAGCGGCCGGCAGGCTGACCAGAACGGAGACGGCAAAGTGTCCACCAAAGAACTCAGGGGCTACGTTTCCGCCGCGGTAAAGACCAGCACTAACGGGCTGCAGAACCCCGCCGTGGACAGGGATAATATTTTTCAAGAAATAGAATTCCCTCTGCCGTGAAGCGGCGCGGGGTTGTGTAGGGGAAGAGGGATAAAAATGGGAAACGAACGGCTTAAAACTGCGGCGGCGCTATGCTGCGCCTTCAGTCTGCTATCGCTTTTGCCAGTGGGCCGGCTCTGCGCTAACACGCCGCAAGAGGCGGCGGCTGCCCTTGTGGAAGCTCTGAAAAGTGCGGATCCCGGGCTCTGGTACAGGCAATTGAGCAAAGCTGATGTGGATTCCTTGCATGAAATGATCGGGGAACACATGAAGAACGAATTTGAAAAGGAACGCGCTTACAGGGAAAGAGAGTTAGGGAAGAAGATAGAAGATATCTACGAATTTAAAGGCGGTCAGTTGGCGCTTTCTTTGGGGCCCTACTCCAGGGATAAGGGGCAGGAGAAGCTGTTCGACCTGTTCTTCATTAAGGATATCCGCGTTTGGGGCGGGCAATATGCCGAAGTGACGCTTTTTTTGCCGGTAGCGATAAGAGGCGTTCTCCCGCCGGTACGGCTTTCTTTTATAAAGGAGGCGGGGGAGTGGAAATTCTGCCAGTCCCTTTCAACGGCGTATTTTGTCCATGGCCGGAACGGGGACTTTGACTATTTCGTAAACATGTACCTAAACCTGTTCTACGGGCTAAAGCTGGACCGGACTGACTCCTCTAAAATAAAGAGAAAGAGTTTCCGCCTGTCGAAAGAACTGTCCGATAAATATTTTACTGCCTGGAAGAACATGAAGAGTTACTCCGCGAAAGATTTTCTCGCTATGTGGCTGCTGACCGGAGATAAAAAAGCCATTCGGGTATGGGAAGAAGAGAAAACCTCCGGCAAGAAGACCCTGACGGACAAGGAATTGGAAATGTACAAGGGGTTCCTGTCCGGGAAGACGCAACCGTCCCGCCAGCCCGTCCCTCCGCCCGCTTTAGAGTCAGAACAATATTTTCAGTACGTGAAAGGGGCCTTCTTCCGGGATATACTGGCCTACAAAAAACTGCTGCTGAAATTTCCGGGAGACGAAAAGATGTGCGCCAAGGCGAAATACCAGATAGCGGAGAACTACGAGTATGCCAGGGAATACGCCCTGGCGGAAATGGTTTACCTCGGTTTCTTGAAGAAATATCCGGCCGCTGAGGACGAACCGAAAGCGCAGGCTAACCTGGCCAAGCTTTACTGGGATAAACTTGGGAAACAGGATGAGGCCGTTAGAATATGGAAAGAGCTGGACGCGAAGGGGAAACTGCCTGCGGACGCTCCTTATAAAGCGGCCGGCAGGTTAGTGCCCAAGACGCTGGTTCAGAATCTTGAAGCCGGGTATATGCGCGGCATAGTGGATTTTGACATTGAGCAGGACGGAAAATGGACCGACGTGCTTTATACTTCCGGCTCGGTAAAAGTCGGGGGCAAGGAGTACGTCCCCGCGGAAAACAAGCTGGTCAGGTACCTGGAGAGCGGCCAGGGCAGCGAAATATACAGTAAAGAGATAGACTACGGCGGACAGGACAGTCAAAGTCATTTAAGCTACAGGAAAATGCAGGCGACCCGCAACGGGATTTGGCTGTATACGGCTATGTGCAACGGCCATGCCCTCTTCCTGTCCCCGGAGGGTAGGCCGTTGGCTCGTTTGCGCGACGAGGGCGACGTGCTGGCCGACCTGCCTCTCGAAGGCCGGGAGGGGCCGTATCCGTGGAAATATACCAACGAAGAGCATCTGCGCAGTCCTTATTGGCAGGGGGTTCACTTCGCCGATAAATATGTTTACGTCTACGCGGCGAACTCGGTGGCGCTGAAGAAATACGATGCCAAGACCAAAAGCTTGATCTCAAAAACGGTCCCTGCTCCGGGGGCCAGTCTTGGGAATTATTCGGCGAATATGGCGCCATCCGCTAAAGGGACCATGTTCGTGGTTTCCCCAGAGGCCGGAGTGGTGCTTGAGTACAACGACGAAGGTAAGGTAGTCGGCACTATTAAGGACGTCCGGACAGGGGTGCAGTTCGGGAATATCAGGGATATGGCCTTCGACAAAGAAGGAAATATGTACGCGGCTTTAGAGACTGACCATCAGATTGCGGTATTTTCAAAGGATGGCAAACTTGTAAATTCCTTCATCGACGAAACCGTTACCCCCACCAGCGTGGCCGTGGATGGGGCCGGGGATATCTATGTGAGCGGCTATGGAATGTCCATGGGCGGAACAACGGTGAAGATATATGACCGCAACGGCAAAGCCAAAACCTCTTTCAGCACACTGCACCCCAAAGCGACCGTAGCCAATGTGGGAATAAGAGACCTGGCTGTTACTGATGACGGGTTTGTTTATGTGCGGGTGGACACCGTGGTGGAACGCTATACCACGAAAGGAGAGCGGGTGGACTATTGGGTCATCCCGAATTCCGGGCAGGACGCGGTCATGTTTGCCGCCGATCCGAAGCGCAAGAAATTGTTCATGCTGAAGGGCCTTGAAGTTTATGAGTATGGCGGGCCCGGGACAAAAAAAATAGCCGATCTGCGACTGCCCGAAAAACCATACTCCCCGGTAAAGATGGTGGCCGCTTTCGGCGCGGACAAGCGGGGAAACTTGCAGGGGCATGTCAGCAATATCGGGGTATTCAGTTTTGATCCGGATAAGATCAGCGGCGGCACCGTCCCGCTCGGCATCGGCGGGGCCAAGTATGGCTCACAGATCTCGCTCGAGCGCACGGGCTTGGACCGGGACGGCAACATCTGGTCCTGTAATTCCAGGAACTACGGCAAGGGTCCCGTTATAGAAAAATACGGCCCGGACGGGAAGCAGGTTCTTAAAATACCTCAGGCGGAGGGGACCAGGAATTCATGGAAACCGGTAGATATTGTGAAGTCCTGTAAGGACGAACTTCTTGTGGCGGATTCCGCCAACCGGCGCATAGCGAAATACACCATGTCCGGGAAATACTTGGGGGATTTCGACCTTACGCCGTATATGAGCGGCTGGATACAGCGGCTGAGGGTGGACTCCAAAGAACGCTTGTATATACTTTCCAGCCAAATGGGAAAGCAGTTTATTCTCCGCTTTGACGGAGTGGTTTTTAAGGAAACGCGGAACTAAGAGCGGCACAATAGCCGGAGGGGCACTAATGGCCAGAATCTTGTACGGGGTTTCGGGAGAAGGCAGCGGGCACGCCACGCGCAGCAAGGAGATACTCTCCGGGCTGGTGAAGAAGCACCGGGTGAAGGTGCTGGCCTATGGCAAGTCCTACGACCTGCTAAAGGACTGCTTCGACACGCAGAAGATCTACGGCCTGCACCTCTATTACAGGGACGGCTCGGTGGATTACCTGCGCACGGCGCTTGCCAATCTGCGCCGGATGCCGGCCGAACTGGACGGCACCTTGGCCGGGGTGAAAGCCGTGATGAAGCGGTTCCGGCCCGAGGTGGTCATTTCGGACTTCGAGCCTGTCTCCGGGCTGCTGGCCAGGCACAACCAACTGCCGCTCATCTCGCTGGATAACCAGCATATCTTCACCAATTGCGACGTAAAATACCCGCGGCGTTTCGCGCGGGAGGCCGGGGTGAACCGGCTGGTGATAGGGGCCTACCTGCCGCGCATAAGCGAAACGCTCATAACCTGTTTCTACCATCCCCGGGTCACCAGGCCCGATACTTATCTTTTTCCGCCCATACTGCGCCGCGCCATACTGGCGCAGAAGCCGCGCGCGGGGCGGCATGTGCTGGTGTACCAGACCGCCAGCGGGGATGACTCCATAGCGGGCGCGCTCAAGAACTGCCCCGGCGAGTACATCTTCTACGGCTGCAACAAGGACCAGCGTGACGGCAACATAACGTACCGCAAGTTCAGCGAGGAAGGCTTCATAAAAGACCTGGCCTCCTGCCGCGCCGTGGTTTGCAACGGCGGACTAAGCCTTATGAGCGAAGCCCTGCACTTGGGAAAGCCGATATTTTCCGTGCCCATCGCCGGGCAGTTCGAGCAGATAGCCAACGCCTATTACCTGGAAAAACTGGGCTACGGGCGCTACCGTCCGGCGCTTACCGCCCTGGGCTTGCGGGACTTCCTGAAGAATATAGAGCTTTACTCGGCAAATCTGAAAAAATATCCGCGAGCCGACAACTCGGCCATTGCCGCCAAGCTGGAAGAGCTCATAGCTGCGCATGCGGGAAAGATAGCTCTGAAAAAACCGCGCCTCATAGGCCGGATGGCAGGAAAAATCCTGGGCTGGGAAAAAAAGAAATGAAATTCAAGCTTCCGCTGCTCACCGCGCTGGCTGGCTTTCTGGCCCTCTCCGCGTCGCCCCTGCCCGCCTGCGATATAAAGCCGGACGAAGAACTGGTGTTTTTCGGCAGCTACGGCTGGCTGGACCGGAAGTCGGGCGAGTGGAACGTCTCCGTACACGGCTGGATCTACGAGCCGGAGGAGGATTCCGCGGTCATAGGGACGCTGTCCAAGGCGTTCGGCAAAATGCTGGGCCTGAAGAAAGCAGACCTGGCCTCGTCTGTCTACGAAGAAAGGAGCCGCCGGTTCTTCGTGGATAACGAAAGGGGCAAGGTTCTGCGCGTGGAAATAGCCGGGCTCGGGCCGTTTAAACTGGTTAAGTCCGCGCCGAATGGGCACATGCGCGATGTGGTGCGTATAAAGGACGGCGCCCCGGGATTTTCCGGCGGGGCGGTGAAGGTGCGCACGCTGTGCGCCCAGGGGCACAGGACCTTCGAGGGCGAGATAGCGCTGATAAGCCCTGAGGGTCTTTCCGTGGTGTCCGATATCGACGACACCATAAAGATAAGCGAAGTGCGCGACAGAACGGCGCTGGTGGCCAACACTTTTGTGAAACCGTTCACCGCGGCTCCCGGCATGGCCGGGCTATACGGCCGCCTGGCAGAAAAGGGCGCGTGGTTCCATTATGTTTCTGCCAGCCCCTGGCAGTTGTACGCGCCGTTGGCGCGGTTCATGGTCGAGAGCGGCTTTCCCGGCGGGACGCTGGAGCTTAAGACGTTCCGCTGGAAGGATCGGACTTTCCTTTCACTGTTCCAGAAACCGGAGGCGTACAAGATCCCGGTTATAACTAAGCTGATAGAGACTTTCCCCGGGAGAAAATTCATCCTGATAGGGGATTCCGGCGAGAAAGACCCGGAGATCTACGGCGCGATAGCCAGGCAATTCCCCGGGAACGTTTCCAAGATACTTATACGCGACGTTACCGGCGAGAAAGCGGACGCGCCGAGGTTCCTGGCCGCGTTCAAAGACCTGCCGGGGACCCTTTGGCGGGTTTTCGAAAAGCCGGACGGTGTAGACATGGGAGAGATGAAGCTATGAGGAACCTGAGGATATTTCTGCTTGCTGCGGTACTGCTGCCGCTGGGTTTTGAGGCCGGAGCCGGCAAAGAGACCGGCGGTCCCGCCCGTATAACCGCGGAGCAGGTGGATAGCGACCTGAAAACGCTGGAGATCTGCCGGGCGGGGCTCAGGGCGCTCGACGGCTATGTGCGGTCCAGGGCGGGGCTTTACGGCAAGACCGCGGCGGATCGGATCTATACCCGGGAGGAAAAAGAAGAGGTCTGGGGTCTCTGGAAGTCCTACTTCGACTACCTTGTGACCCTAGACCGCCTGGGCAAGAAATACGGCGACTCGTACGACAAGCTGGAGAAGCCTCTCCGGCAGGGCGCTTTCCTCGCGGCCTACGGCGCTTTTATGGCGCAGTACAGTTCGGCGCTCACGGTGATAGAACAGCTGGAAAAGAACGGCGCCATAGACGTAATACTCAACGAGGATGTGCCGGAGGCCGGTATCCCTAAGGGCAGTTACTTTAAATTTAAGTTCCGGTTCCTCAACGCCGCGCGCGCCGCCGAATTCGTGGCGCTGGAGGTGCTGTACGCCCATTATAAGGACGTAAGCCATCCCGGTTCCAGGAAAGCGGCCGAAGAGGATGCGGGCTTCATCTGGAAGCACGGCCGGGTGAAGGGGCAGGTTCAGACGCTGAGGAACGCCATGGCGGTGGTTAAAAAGGCCGGCTTCACCGCCTGGTTCCCGGTGCAGACGGAGGTTTCCGAATTCATGGGCGACGCTAAGGTTTACAGGCGGCACAGCTCCCTGATAACGCAGGAGCAGATAGCCCGGATAGCCCCGCTGCTGGAACCGGGGGACATCTTCCTGGAGCGGAGGGAATGGTATCTTTCCAATGTGGGCCTGCCGGGGTTCTGGCCCCACGCCGCGCTTTATGTGGGCGGACGGAACGAACGCGACGCTTATTTCAGCGGGCCTGAAGTGGTCGTCTGGGCCAAACAGCTGGACCCCGTCTGCGGCAGCCTGGACTGCGTGTTGAAGGGCAAATACCCCGAGGCTTATGAAACCAGCCTGCGGCCGTACATGGGGCACGCGCCAAAGGTGCTGGAGGCCATGAGCGAAGGCGTGACCTTTACCAGCCTGGAACATTCCCTGGAAGCAGATTCCATAGTGGTGCTGAGGCCCAGGCTCCCTAAAACGGAAAAGGCGCAGGCCATCCTCAAGGCCTTCCACTATTCAGGCCGGCCTTACGACTTCAACTTCGATTTTCAGACCGACGACACCATAGTCTGTTCCGAGCTGGTCTACAAATGTTACGAGCCTTCCCCGCGGATGAAAGGCATAAGGTTCGAGACCGAAAAGGTGATAGGGCGGCACGTAAGCCCGCCGAACCTGATGGCCAAGCAGTTCGACGTAGAGTACGGCACCGACAGGCAGCAACTGGACATGATATTATTCCTCGACGGGCGCGAGTGGGAAAAGGCCGCTAAGGCGTCTACGTTGGAGGAGTTCCGTCGGAGTTGGAAGCGGCCGAAGTGGTACATCTGGCAGTGATCGGTGTTTGTCTGGATAGGGGCGGGGAACCTCGGGCCGTGGGGCCCAGACCGGTCTGGGCCTAATAACCGCGCCCGCCTGGGCCCTGCGCCCCTGAACGCGGAGTGTATTCAATGTTACACTGTGTGTAAGGCGGCGGGATTTGTTTCATCCGGCCGCCCAGCCCGGGGGGGCTTTTTTGGTGGGGGCGCCGATTTGAAAAAGGGACGGATGCCTAGAAAGATACTCGTAGCCGACGATGAGAAGGCGATGCTCAGCCTGTATTCCCGTCTTTTTTCGGGGACCGGTTACCGCCTGACCCTGGCCTCCAGTTTTGCCGAGGCCGCGGAGCTCATCACCAAAAATTCTTACGACCTGCTGGTGACGGACCTGACCTTCCCCGACGGGGTAGGCACGGAGCTGGTGAAAATCTTCAATGAGAAAAAAGCCGGGGCGAGAAGCCTGCTGGTGACCGGCTCCAATCCGGAGGACAGGCGGCTGGACCTGCCCTCTTCTTCCACTTATTTCGAGAAGCCGTTCAAGGTGGACGCCTTCCTGGCGGCCGTGGAGCGGGCGCTGGCCGTCTGAGGCCTTGCGCCGCAAAAAAACCGCCGAGGTCCGGCGGTTTTTTTATGCCCCGCGGGTCGCCAGCAGGAGGCGGAACTCTTCCCTTTCCAGGTCCTCCAGCGAGTCGTACGGGAGGGCGGACAGGGGGCGGGACGCCAGCATGGCCAGCAGTCCCGTGTTCCTGGCCGCGCCCGGGGCGAAAGCGGCCGCCTCGGCGCAGAACAGGCGGAGATTTACCTGGCTCGAATAGGTCTTATTGGCCTTCAGGCAGGAGAAATCGAAATCTTCCGGGGTCACGCGCAGCCGCCTGCCCTGCCGGTCCAGCAGCAGGTCCAGGCAGAAGGACATTTCCGAGCCCCGCACCTCCCGGTTCACTTCCTTGCTCTTGCCCATGCCTATCGGCAGCCCGGTGGCGGCCATTATACCCAGCCTGACCGCTTTTTCCCGGGAGGAAGGGCCCTCCGTGGTTTTAACCGAACGCAGGGTCTCCTGTTTTACCGGGGCGGCCGCGAGGACGGTGATGTCCCCGGGCGCCGCCTGCACGGCGGCCGCTCCGGACAGGGAGAATACGGCCGAGCCGCCGGCGAAGGAAACTGCCTTTACCTTCTCGGCCTCCGGCAGCGGTGGCTGGGGGCAGGGGAACCTCAGCGTCGCCACGCCGAATTCGGCGCAGCGCGCCTCCAGCCCGGCGGCTGCGGCTTCTTCCAGGTCCCGGCCCAGCAGGCCCCAGCAGCGGCGCGCCGCTCCGGCGGCGGTGTCGCGGTCAAGGTTCAGGGCGGTGCTCAGAACCTGCGCCAGCACGGAAAATTCGGGGAGTTTTTCCCCTGCGGTTATTACCATAAAAGACATGCTCCCATTCTAACAAATCGCTGCCGCGCGGAAGGGGGGTTCCCCGGTCCGCCAAAATGTATAATGATAAAAGCGGTACCAAACTGGAGCGGACCTATGAAAATAAAAACCATTTCCCTGCTGCTTTCGTTCTGCGCCTGCGCGGCCTACGCCGCCCCCGCCAAAAAGGCCGGCCCGGCGCGGGTCTACGAGGTGAAGTCGGTGCTGGTCGCGCCTTATTCGGGCGTGATCACGCCCGCCGCCGCCGAGTTCGTCTCGGACGCGGTGGACAAGGTTAACAAGGCCGGCGGCGCCGACCTGCTTGTTATAGCGCTGGACACTCCCGGCGGCCTGGATTCCTCGATGCGCGAGATAATCAAGAAGATGCTGGCCTCCAAGAAGCCGGTAGCGGTGTACGTTTCGCCCCAGGGGGCGCGCGCGGCCTCCGCCGGGGTTTTTATCTCCATGGCGTCCCCGCTGGTGGCCATGGCGCCGGGCACCAATATCGGCGCGGCGCACCCGGTGGTGATCGGCGGCCTGCCCGGCGGGATAGGCAAGGAAAAGGACAAGGCCGAGAAGAAAAAAGACCCGATGGACGAGAAGATGGTCAACGACGCCGCGGCCTACATGAAGTCTATCACCGAGAAGACGGGCCGCAACGTGGACTGGGCCACCCGCGCGGTCACGAAGAGCGAGTCTATTTCCGCGGAAGAGGCCGTTAAGGAAGGCGTAGCCGATTTTATAGCCGCCGACATCAATGAGTTCCTGGTCAAGGCCGACGGGCGCAAGATAGGCGAGTTCGGCACCCTGCGCGCGGTGAAGCCGGCCGTGGATTATCTCCGGCAGACCCGCCGCCAGAAGTTCCTGGCCACCATAACCGACCCGAACATCGCCATGATACTGATGAGCCTGGGGGCGGCCGGGCTGTTCATAGAGCTCTATAATCCCGGGCTGATCCTGCCCGGAGTGGTGGGCGCGGTGTCGCTGGTGATGGCTTTCTATTCTTTCCAGACCCTTTCGGCCAACTTCGCCGGCGTAGCGCTGATCATGCTGGGCTTCGTGTTCTTCATCGTGGAGATCAAGGTGGTGAGCTACGGGCTGCTGACGCTGGCCGGGGCGGCGTCGGTGCTGATGGGCGGGCTGATGCTGTTCAACCAGCCTTCCATGGGGGGGCTTTCGATATCTATGAGCATGCTTCTTTCTACGGTGGTGGGTTTGATCGCGGTGGTGGCGGGCGTGGCGTTTATCGCGCTGCGCGCGCAGCTGCGCCGGGTGGTGACGGGGATAGAGAGTCTCGAGGGCCGCAAGGGCCTGGCCAAGACGGCGCTTGCGCCTAAGGGCACGGTGCTGGTGGAGGGGGAACTGTGGGAGGCCGAGAGCGTCTCCGGCGACATCCCCGCCGGCGCCGAAGTGATAGTCACCGCCGTGCAAGGCTTCAAGATCCGCGTCCGCATCTCAAAGTAACCTTTGCCGTCCAGGGCCGGCAGGGGCATGGGCCCGTCAGGCACGGCGTCGCGCACACCGTGCGCGCGCCTCGTCTCTCGCCCCTCGCGCTTATGCAAGCTCGGGGCTCCGAGACGGCCTTCCGAACCCATGCCCCTGCCGGCCCGGAAGTTGTCTCTCCTGTCGCTCGTCCCGCTATTATCACTCTTGCTGAAGACCGTCCGCGCCAGCCCCTTATCTATAATCATATAGTAGGGATTTGTAAAAGGACGCCAGTTGTGGCATAATATTGGTTCGGCGCGTCTTATTTCGCCGAAGTTATTTATTTGTAAATACGATTTTCCGCTCTACTAATACGGAGGAACTACAATGGGAACCAGGTTTACCGACAGGGCTCAGCGCGTCATCCTTATAGCTCAGGAAGAGGCCAAGCGCCTTAACCACGACTACGTGGGCACCGAACATATTCTCCTCGGGCTCATCGCCCTTTCCGAGGGCGTGGCCAGCCAGGTGTTCCAGAACCTCGGCATAGACCTGCGCAAGGTCCGGGCCGAGATAGAAAAGATCGTGGGTACCGGCGACAACATGATGCTGCTGGGCGAAATACCCTTTACCCCGCGCGCCAAGAAGGTGCTCGAATACGCCGTGGAAGAGGCCCAGCACATGAGCCACTCCTACATCGGCACCGAGCACATCCTGCTCGGCCTCATCCGCGAGGAGGAAGGCGTGGCCGCCCGCGTGCTTGAGAACCTCGGCCTCAAACTCGAGACCGTCCGCGAGGAAGTGCTCAACATCCTCGGCGAGATGGAACAGAAAGATTCTCCCAAAGAGTCTCAGACCCCGCCGGCCAAGGGCCACGCCCACTCCGCTGCCAAGGGCAAGACCAAGACCCCCATCCTCGACGAATTCGCGCGCGACATGACCCAGATGGCCAAGGAAGGCAAGCTGGACCCCGTTATCGGCCGCTCCAACGAGATAGACCGCCTGATCCAGGTGCTCGGCCGCCGCACCAAGAACAATCCCGTGCTCGTGGGCGAGCCCGGCGTGGGTAAGACCGCCATCGTGGAAGGCCTCGCCCAGAAGATCGCCGCCGGCGAGATCTCCGACACGCTTATCGGCAAGCGCCTGCTCTCCCTGGACCTCGCGTCCATCGTGGCCGGCACCAAGTACCGCGGCGAATTCGAGCAGCGCCTCAAGGGCATCATCGAAGAGATCCGCAAGGCCAAGAGCAACATCATCATGTTCATCGACGAGCTGCACACGGTCATAGGCGCCGGCGCCGCCGAGGGCGCCATAGACGCCTCCAACATGCTCAAGCCCGCGCTCGCGCGCGGCGAGCTGCAGTGCGTGGGCGCCACCACCTTCGACGAATACCGCAAGCACATCGAGCACGACCCCGCCCTGGAGCGCCGCTTCCAGATGGTCATCGTGGAGCCGCCCAGCGTGGGCGAGACCATCGAGATCCTCAAGGGGCTCCAGGAGAAGTACGAGAGCCACCACAAGTGCAAATATACCGAGGCGTCCATCTTCGCCGCGGCCCAGCTGTCCGACAAGTACATCACGGACCGCGCCCTGCCCGACAAGGCCATCGACCTGCTTGACGAGGCCGGCTCCCGCGCCCGCCTGAAGCTGTCCGTGGCGCCGCCGGAGTTCAAGGAGAAGGAAGCCGAGATAGAAGAGGCCTCCAAAGAGAAGAACGGCGCCATCTACGGCCAGGAGTATGAGAAGGCCGCCAAGCTGCGCGACCGCGAGAAGGAGCTGAAGAAAGCCCTCGAGGACGCCCGCAAAAAATGGCGCGAAGGCCGCGACAAGGTTTTCCCGGAAGTGACCGAAGAGGACATAGCCGGCATCGCCTCCAAGTGGACCGGCATCCCGGTCACCCGCATGACGGAGACCGAGACCCAGAAGCTGCAGCACATGGAAGGCGAGCTGCATAAGCGCCTCATCGGCCAGGACGAGGCCGTCAAGATAGTTTCGCAGGCCATAAAGCGCTCCCGCACCGGCATGAAGGACCCCAAGCGGCCCATCGGTAATTTCATCTTCCTCGGCCCCACCGGCGTGGGTAAGACGGAACTCGCCCGCGTGCTGGCGGACTTCCTGTTCGGCAACGAGGAGGCCATGGTCCGCATCGACATGAGCGAGTACATGGAGAAGTTCTCCGTGAGCCGCCTTATCGGCGCGCCTCCCGGCTACGTGGGTTACGAGGAAGGCGGCAAGCTTACCGAGATCGTGCGCCGCAAACCCTACTGCGTGGTGGTGCTCGACGAGATCGAGAAGGCCCATCCCGACGTGTTCAACATCCTGCTGCAGATCATGGACGAGGGCGTCCTGTCCGACAGCCTGGGCCACAAGGTCTCTTTCAAGAACACCATCCTCATCATGACCTCCAACGTCGGCGCCCGCCTGATCTCCAAGGGCAAGACGCTGGGCTTCATGCCCACCGAGGACAAGGAAAAAGATTACAAAGAGATGAAGGACACGGTGATGGACGAGGTGAAGCGCGTCTTCAACCCCGAGTTCATCAACCGCATCGACGAGGTCATCGTGTTCAGGCCCCTCACCGAGGCCGACACCGAGAAGATCCTGGAGCTGAGCCTGGTGAAGGTGGCCAAGAAGCTCGAAGTGAAGGGCGTGAAGTTCGACATCACCCAGGCCGCCAAGACCTTCCTCGTCAAGAAGGGTTTCGACCCGAACTACGGCGCCCGCCCGCTGCTCCGCACCGTGCAGAAGTACCTGGAGGACCCGATGGCGGAGTTCCTGCTTAACAGCACGATGAAGCAGGGCGACGTCCTGAAGGTGGACTATAAGGGCGAAGGCGACGCGCTCGAGCTTAAGGTCCAGTAAACCCGGCCGCCCCGGAGCCACAACTTGCAGCAGCATCACGGCCAGATGAAGCACCGTACCGCCCCGCCGCCGGCCCAGAGGCCGGCGGGCGGCGCTTTTAGCCGCCTCGCAAAACGTTTCCTGGCGGCGCTGCTGATAACCGGCGCCGGCTATCTGCTCTACCGCGGGGCCCTCTGGCTGAAAGAAGGTTTTGAGCCCCAGCCCGAGCCGCGCAAGGTCGTCGAGCAGCCTATGCGGGACGGCGAGTGGCAGGAGATGGTGGCCGACCTGGAAAAGGTTTCCCGCGCCTACCGGGGCCGCGTCGGCGTCTACATAAAGGACCTGGAGACGGGCAGGACCTGGGAATACAACGCCGACCGGCTTTTTCCGTCGGCCAGCCTGATCAAGGTCCCTATCATGGCGGCGGTCTTTGAAAAAATGCGGCTCGGCGCGTTCACTCTGGACACGCAGATCAAACTGACCCGCCGGGAGCGCGTGGGCGGCTCGGGTTCGCTGAAGTGGGTGCGCGACGGCACCTCCCTCTCCGTGATGGAGATCATCTACAAGATGATCACCGAGAGCGACAACACCGCCACCAGGATGCTGATAGATTACGTCGGCATGGACTACCTCTCCGTGGCTTTCCGCGAGCTGGACCTGGAACATACGAATATTACGCAGGAGGGGATGAGCCTGAAGTCAGGCCGGGTGGCCCGGGAGAACTATACCACCGCGCGCGAGATGGCTTCCCTGCTGGAGCGGATCTACGCGGGGGAGCTGGTGAACCGGGAATCCAGCGAGTTCATGCTGGACGTGATGAAGCATACCAAGAGCCGCAGCCGGCTGCGCCGCGGCCTGCCGCTGGGCTGGGAGATCGGCCACAAGACCGGCCTGCTGCGCAAGGCGTGCCACGACGTGGGCATAGTTTTCTCCCCGCGCGGCGACTACGTGATAGCGGTGCTGACGTCGGAAGTGCCCAGCTACTCCAGCGCCAAGATCTTTATTTCTAAAGTGGCCAAGCTGACCTACCACTACTACAAAGTGGACGCCGACTACGCGCAGATCTCCCAGGGCGCTCCGGGGCCGGTCTGATGCAGCGGCCTCGCCCCTCGCGCAAGTTCACGCGCCTGGTGCTGGCGCTCCGGCTGGCCTGGCTGCTGCCGGTCACGCTGCTGGGGCTGCATTACTCTTTCAGGAACCTGCATGAGCTTTCACGCCAGATGTTCATGCACCACGACTCCTGGGCCTCGCTCGCGAACCCCCTGGTCGGCGCCGCGGCCGGCGGAGCGCTGCTGTTCTTTACCTGGCGGATATGGCGGAAGACCTGGCTGATAATGACGGACAGGCTTTACCCCGAGAAAGCGGCCCTCACCTGGCAAATAGTCTGGCTGATATTGCTGGTGATACTGCCCTACTGGATATACCGTGGATAAGAAACTTGAACTTTTAGCCCCTGCCAAAGACCTGGCCTGCGGCATCGACGCCGTTAACTGCGGCGCCGACGCCGTCTACATAGGCGCGGAACGCTTCGGCGCCCGCGTCTCCGCCGGCAACACCGTGGCCGACATCGGCCGCCTGGCCGCCTACGCGCACCGCTACCGCGCCAAGGTCTACGTGGCCATGAACACCCTGCTGTCCGACGAGGAGCTGCCGCGCGCGCAGCGGATGGTGCATTCCCTCTGGGAGGCCGGGGCTGACGCCCTGATAGTGCAGGACATGGGCCTGCTCGAGACCGGCCTGCCGCCGATCCCGCTCATCGCCAGCACCCAGACGCATAACGTGACCCCCGAGAAGGTGCTGTTCCTGGAGAAAGCCGGCTTTAAGCGCGTCATCCTGGGCCGCGAGCTGACGCTCGAGGAGATAAAGGCCATCAGGGCCAAGACCTCCGTCGAGCTGGAATTCTTCGTGCATGGCGCGCTGTGCGTCTGCTACAGCGGCCAGTGCTACCTCAGCTACTTCCTCGGCGGCCGCAGCGGCAACCGCGGCGAATGCGCCCAGCCCTGCCGCAAGCTCTACACGCTCAAGGACAATGCCGGCGACACCCTGGCCGTCAACAAGCACCTGCTCTCGCTCAAGGACCTGAACCTTTCCCGGCGCCTGTCCCACCTGGCCGCCGCCGGCATCACCTCCTTCAAGATAGAGGGCCGGCTGAAGGACCAGGACTACGTGCGCAACATCGTCACCTTCTACCGCCGCGAACTCGACAAGGTAATGGAGAAAAAAGGCTACGGGCGCCCGTCCATCGGCAAAAGCCTGGCCGCCTTCGAGCCGAACCCGGCCAAAACCTTCAACCGCGGCTATACCGAGTATTTCATAGACGGCAACCCGGCCGACATCGCCTCCCCCGACACCCCCAAGTTCGTGGGCGAGCCGCTGGGCCTGGTGTTCGACATTAAGAACGGCTCC
>Ga0209212_1000687_pt1 | contig 62433 bp, 48 predicted proteins | sample RifGroC2_FD_183996 | JGI IMG/M metagenome (GOLD analysis project Ga0209212, IMG submission 183996) | Groundwater microbial communities from Rifle, Colorado, USA - Groundwater C2 (SPAdes) (version 2) | ecosystem: Environmental > Aquatic > Deep subsurface > Groundwater | place: Rifle, Colorado...
TTTCCATTTCGTTGACGTCTTTTACGCCGAACGAGTCGAGATTGTTGTCAGCATTGAGGAATACAAGTATCGTCCAATCTTTAACAGCCTTAGTTTCGCAGGTGTCGTTGCATCCGCCGCAGCCGCCGTTAGGATCGCAAAGCTTGCTTTCGCAGGTGTCTCCACAGCCGCCGCCGTTAGGATCGCAGGTGCCGCCGCCGCAGTTGCCCGCATAAACGTTGCCCGCCATTAAAACCATCATGAACATCGCGAATAAAACTGTTAAAATACCCCTTTTTGCCATTAATACTCCCTACCTTTCAAAAATTTAGATTTTTACTATGGCTTTTTTTCTTTTTGATTAAATGAATTTTACAAAATTTACAAAGGTTTGTCAAGTGAAAACATCATTTATTTTATTTTATTGTCGTATAAATGCGAGAGACCGCCTGACCATCTCGCCCGTCTTTTCCTTAACGTTTTATTATAGTTATTTTTTCATGAATATTATGAAACAATTCAAATTAAAACACGAATAGTTGCTAAAATATTTAATCGATTCGTTCAAAGAATATAATTACAAAAAGATATTGTAAAAAAAATGTAATTATGATATATTCTAAATTTGATAATTGAATAAAAAACAACAATATAAAATCCGGATGAGGTGAGTTATGTCAAAAACATGCACACAGTATGATATTGACCGTATCGTCAATACCGATCATTTCGACCCCTACCAGTTACTGGGAATGCACGAGATAGAAGTCGACGGCGCAAAAAGTGTCTGCGTAAGGGCGTTTTTGCCCGACGCGCGCGAGGCGTTCGTTTTCGAGGTCCCCGACGCGAAAAACGGCGGAAAGCCGGTAAGCAAGGATAACCGCTACAAAATGAACAAGGTCGACGACCGCGGTTTTTTCGAAGTAATTATTAAAAGAACCGAAGTTTTCAAGTATAATATCGAGAAATTTTTTTACGACAATAACTCGACGAATTTCTATGATTCCTATGCTTTTCCGCCCATTCTGACAGACTACGACCTTCACCTGTTCAAAGAAGGCAACCATCACCGCATATACGACAAGCTGGGCGCGCATTATCATGAATTCGAAGGCATAGGCGGCATCTGTTTCGCCGTCTGGGCGCCCAATGCCAAGCGCGTAAGCGTCATAGGCGATTTTAACATGTGGGACGGCAGGCGCCACGTAATGCGCGTCCGCCAGGGCGTCGGGGTATGGGAAATTTTCGTCCCCGGCCTTCCAATGGGCAGCAGCTATAAATTCGAGATCAAATCCAAGCAGGGAAGCCTTATTGAAAAAGCCGACCCTTACGCTTTCGCCTCCGAGGTCCGTCCCAAAACATCTTCCATAGTTTACGATTACAACAAATACGAATGGAACGACGCCGAATGGATCGAAAACCGCAAAAAAGGCAACCTCGCCGAAGGCCCGATGTCGGTTTACGAAGTGCATCTGGGCTCATGGATGCGCGTTCCGGAAGACAACAACCGCTTTCTGACCTACCGCGAACTGGCGGTAAGGCTGACCGACTACGTCAAGCAGATGAATTACACCCATATCGAACTGCTTCCGGTGGCCGAGCACCCCTTCGACGGTTCATGGGGTTATCAGGTCACGGGCTATTTCGCCCCCACCAGCCGTTTCGGAACACCCAACGACTTCATGTACTTCGTCGATTATCTTCACCAGAACGGCATAGGCATAATCGTCGACTGGGTGCCGGCCCACTTCCCGAAAGACTGGCACGGCTTCATGCGCTTCGACGGCACCTGCCTCTACGAGCATGAAGACCCTAAAAAAGGCGAGCACATGGACTGGGCGACGCTCATATTCAACTTCGGGCGCAACGAGGTCAAAAACTTCCTCATATCCAACGCCGTTTTCTGGTTCGACAAATACCACATCGACGGCCTGCGCGTCGACGCGGTAGCCTCCATGCTCTACCTCGATTATTCCCGCAAGGTCGGCGAATGGATCCCCAACCAGTACGGCGGACGCGAGAATCTCGAAGCGATAGAATTCTTAAAATATTTAAACACCATAGTCTATCAATATTTCCCGGGAACCGTCACCATAGCCGAAGAATCCACCGCATGGCCGGCCGTTTCAAGGCCCACCTACGTCGGCGGCCTCGGCTTCGGCATGAAATGGAACATGGGCTGGATGAACGACACGCTGAAATATTTTGAAAAAGATCCCATCTACAGGCGTTATCACCACAACACCCTCACGTTCCCGCTCATTTACGCGTTCCACGAAAACTTCGTTCTGGTGCTTTCGCACGACGAAATAGTGCACGGCAAGAAATCGCTTCTGGACAAAATGCCCGGCGACGTCTGGCAGAAGTTCGCCAATCTGAGGCTTCTTATGGGATATATGTACGCGATGCCCGGCAAGAAACTTTTATTCATGGGCGGCGAGATCGGCCAGTGGAACGAATGGAACTTCAACAGCAGCATCGACTGGCACCTTCTGAACTACGAATCGCACCATAAGTACAGCCGCTACATGGCCGACCTCAACTATCTTTATAAAACCGAAAAATCCTTCCACGAGCTCGATTTCTCTCCCGAAGGCTTCGAATGGATCGACTTCTCCGACTCGGACCGCTCCGTCATAAGCTTCATGCGCAAGGCTAAAAACCCCGACGACGCACTCATTTTCGTCTTCAATTTCACCCCGATGGTATATATGAACTACCGCGTCGGAGTTCCCTGGCCCGGCCATTACGACGAGCTGCTCAACTCCGACTCCGGCGAATACTGGGGCACGAATATCGGCAACTTCGGCGGATTTCAGGCCGATAATTATCCGTGGCAGGGCAAAGGTTATTCTATGAACCTCAACATACCGCCTCTTGGAATGGTAATATTGAAGCACCGTAAATAAAAAGTTCTTTAAGCGCCGCGCTTCCTGTGGCGGAAAAGAACCGTAAAAATAACGCGAGGTCTTGATTTAAAAATGAGTAATATTCATTCACAGTCAATTTCAACGTCTCCGGCGAAAATAAAACGACTGCCGCTGCTAGTTCTGCTTGCGGTTTCGGCCGGACTCCTTCTGGCTCCGCTTTCCGCCGGAACGGCTTCCGGGGCCGGAAAAACCTCCCCGAAAGCTTCCGGCGCGTCCAAAATGATAATCGAAGAAGACGACGAAAGCGTATTCGACGAATCCGAGATCATAGACTCATTGAAAGAAATGAACGCCGCCCCGCGCAAAACGCCGCGCATGAACAACCCGCCGGCCCCTCCCGACTGGGAAGGCTTCGACTATGACACAGTAGAAACCAATATGGACGACATCCTCGAGCGCTTCAAAGAGCACGACGAATATTACGAACCACGCTACAGGCATTACCAGGACGACCGCGGCAATAAGATCCAGGAGGTCCGCCACGACAAAGTAAGAAACCTGGTAAACGCGCAGTCGGTCGCCGGCGAGGACGCCGAGGTCAGAAAACTTCTCGAACAGGCGAACAAAGCCAACTCCGAACAGCTCAGCTACGTTGAAATGCTCGATTTCGGAGTCGAGCGCATATTCAAATCCGACTTCCGCAACGCCCTCCGCTTTTTTGCGCGCGCCGTCAAGGCCGACCCGCGCCAGCCGGAAGGCTATTACAACATGGCCCTGGCCTATTTCTACCGCAACAACGTCCCGCTCGCCATAATAAACTTCAAGCGCGCGATAGATCTGAAACCTAATCTGGCAGAGGCTTACAATAACATCGGCGTCTGCTACGTCAGGGCCAATCTTCTCGAACGCGGAGTGACCCAGTTCCGCCAGGCCAATATTTACGCGCCCACATTAAAAGAGCCCGTTCACAATCTTTACGAATTGAAGAACAAAGACCTCGATTACAATTACAACGACAAGCTCTTCAGGGAAAAACACGGCCTCACGTCATCTTCGCCCTCGCGCATCTTTTCGCTCAAACTCAAACTCTGTCCTCCGTTGCTGAATCTGTCCGGCGTCGACAAAGACGAGAACAGGATACAGTTCGCCGACGGCGGCGCGGGCGAATACGACAATCTGGTGGCTGATTATAAAACGCTCATCCTCGAAACCTATCCCGACATCGATACGACCCTCAAATCGAGCGCCGACATAAAAAACAACTACAACAAATACTGGGATGCTCTTAACCTGCTCAAAGTGGCCGACGAACTCTACGACAAAAAATTATACAAAGAGGCTGAAAGATATTACACGCAGGTGCTCAAGATCATTCCGGGAATATGCAGCGTCTATCTTAAACGCGGACGCGCCAGACTTAACAACAAAAATTACCACGGAGCCGAATACGATTTCTCTTTCGCCGCCAAAAACTCGGACGACGACGAACTCGTACGCGAGGCCATAAAACAGATACAAAATATAAGGATCAAAAAATTCGACAGTTTCTAACGGCGGCTTATGCTCAATAAAGCGGTTAAAAAATCCATCGCCACCTTCGCAATATGCCTTTTCGTGACCGGTGCGATCATTTACTTCGACGCAAGCGGCCTTTTCACTTCGGCCGAGCGTGAGATGAACGATCTTATGATGCGCGCGCGTCCGCGCGAGGACATGCCCGTAGTCGATAATATTATACTTGTCGGCATGGACGACGAGTCGGTCGAAAATATCGGACGCTGGCCATGGAACCGCTCCGTTTTCGCCGAATTCCTGCGCTTCATCAAAAGAGGACAGCCGGCCGCGGTGCTCTTCGATATAGAGTTCCTCGAAAAATTTCACCGCAACTCGAAGGCCGAAAAATACCATCTCTACGACCAGCTCGAATTGTGGTACGAAGGGCTTTCGCCCGAGGTCCGCTCGCTTTTTTCTTCCGGCACGGAAGAAAACATAATCAAACTTATCGCCGACTACCGGCAGTATCTGGCCGAGCCCCGCCCGTTCGCCGACGCCTCGCTTACCGACGACGACTTTTTCGCCGAGGGCCTTAAGCTGTCGAGCAACATCTACCTGGCGATGCATTTCACCGAAGATTTTTTTTATGTAATGCCTCAGCTGATGCAGAACAAAGAACGCTTCGCCGAAATAATAATGAAGATACCGGACGCCAATAAAAGCGAACTGTATAAAGATTTTCTAATATACTCCAGGCTTATTAAAAATTTCGCCCTCACAGCCGACGAGATATCCCGCCTGACGATGGTCGAGCTTAAATACGTAAAGGCCAGGATCTTCGACATACGCAATTTTCACCTTCAATACTGCGCCGACAAGATAATCGACGCTATAAAAACGGCGGGCTCTTCAGAAGTGGATTTCAAGGTAGTAAGAAACATGGTCCTTGAAAAGATCGGCGTCACCTCCGAGATCGACCTCATAAAAAAAGACGTTTTTCTCGGTATCGAAGATATAATTATGGCGCGCATCGATTATTTCGACAACATCAAACTCATATACGACCGCGACTGCATAAAGCTGCCGGACGACGTATCTAAATTTTTCAGGCAGGAAGAGCGCCCTTCGTTTCCGGTGCTTCCCGTCACGAAATTGCTAAAAAACACTAATTACATAGGTTTTGCCAACAACAACCCCGACGACGACGGCACCTACCGCCGCTACCCGCTTTTCTTCGAGGTCAACGGCCGTTTCCTGCCGCAGCTTTCCATCAAGGCGCTCGAAAAAATAATGAAACTCGACTTTGCAAAATCGAGCATGGAAGGCGACATTTTCGTGATACCGGTCGGAGATCCGGCTTACGCCGCGAAGGTCGGGCCTGAATTGAGAATACCGCTGAACAAGGACAAGACAGCCATCTTCAACTGGGCGGCCCGTTACGGCGTTCAGGGCACCTATAAGAACGCGTCTTTTTACACCCACTTTTTCAATCTCATGCAGATCGAAAAACGCGTTTATTTATTCCTGGCCGAAAGCCTTTTCGAGTCGGTCGACGAAAAATGCATTCATTTTTTCAGGGCCTATCACGACGTAAGGCAAAACGGCCTTTGCGCGAGCAATATTGAAACCCTGAGGCCGTTCTTCCCTAATATCATCGAAGGCCTCGACGAGATGATAAAATCCGTGGTCAACAGTTTCGCCCGCCCGAACCTGACGCTCGAAAAAATAAAGAGACTCAAAGAAAAGACCAACGACCTTTACATGGTAAAGCACCAGCTCAATTCTTTTTTAAGAAATATCATAGGCCCGGAAAATACTATAGACAACCTTAAGGACAAAATACTGATCATAGGCCTCACCGCTCACGCGACATCCGATATAAAGCCGACGCCGGTTTCCGCCGAAACTCCGATGTTTTTCGGGCACGCGAATATCATGAATTCTTTCATGACTAATAAGTTCTTAAGGCACGCCGACGTTGCGTACAACCGCATGATTATGTTTTCCGTCGCCATGTTCTCGTTCGCCATCCTCAACCTGATGCATCCGGGCAAGGCCCTTGTGATATCGATATTTTCGTCGGCCGCTTATTTTTATTTCGCGTTTTTCATGTTCTGCAAGAGCGGCGTCTTTATCGTCCTGCTGCCTATAGTAACGATACTGATGGCGAACTTCTTCGCCGTGAACCTGTTCTTCTATTTCTACGAGGAGAGGGAGAAAAAATTCGTGCGCGAGGCTTTTTCGCACTACCTGAGCCCGAACGCCATGGAAGAGATCCTCAGCGATCCCGACAACCTTAAACTCAGAGGAGAGGTGCGCGATCTGACGGTCCTTTTTTCCGACATACGCAGCTTCACTACGTTTTCTGAAAACCACACGCCGGAGCAGGTCGTCGCGATGCTCAACGAATACCTCGACTATATGACGGAAATCATTTTCAAATACAAGGGCACGCTCGATAAATACGTCGGCGACGAAATAATGGCGGTCTACGGAGCGCCTTCGCGCGTGCTGCAGACCGATCACTGCGCCCGCGCGCTTTTTACCAGCATCGAAATGATGGACGTGCTGCACGAACTTCAAAAAAAATGGATAAGCGAGAAAAAGCAGCCGGTCGATATAGGCATAGGGTTTAACTCCGGCGCCATGATCGTCGGCAACATGGGCTCCAAAAAACATTTCGACTACACCGTCATAGGCGATAACGTCAACCTTGGCGCGCGCGTCGAGGCGCTGACGAGAAACTATAACAACCACATAATATTCACCGAATTCTGCGTCGATTATCTGAAAGATCTTTGCACGTTCAAATTCCTCGACACGATAAAAGTCAAGGGCAAAAACAAGCCTGTAAGCATTTATGAGCCGCTCGAGCTGACCGAAAAAGGCCGCGAGGAAATGATGAAATTCGGACCGCAGATAAAAGTGTGACAGCAAATAATTTTACGTTTATAAAAAATTAACCGGATACAAATTAAAAACGCGCCGTTTCGAAAAATGACGCGTTTTTAATTATATATATCAGAATAATATGCTTTTATGATATTCGCCGGCACAGGTCGTTTCTGCCTTTAGAACTACTCGGTTTCGGTCTCGCTGCCGCCGTGTCCTGCCGCGGTAAAGGTGTTATCGAGCGTGCGGCTCTGGATCTCGAGGTTGAGAACCGCTTCTTTTTTGAGCTTTTCTTCGAAGCCGTCGAGGATCATTTTTATGTCGAGCTTACGGTGATAGAGTTCTTCGATCGCTATGTCTATCGAATTGGTGTAGGGGCATTCGACTTTTTTTTCGGCGCCTTTTTCGAGTTGTTTCGCGCGTGCCGCAATTACCATCGTCAGCAAAAACTTGTTGGGTATGATTTTTGACAGATCATCGAAGGACCTTGGGTTCATTTATATGTCTCCTCTAATGCTATTTTTTTGATAATATCAAGAGATAATAACACATTTCAATTAAAAAGTCAAATGTTTTTTTGTTTTTGTCGAGTTTTGTTTCGGTTTCTTCGCTTTTTTCAACCGGCCGCGCCGTTTTATTGAGTTATTATGATCTCACATGCGTCGGATTTCGTGTCGTCGGCGACTGAAATCGCTTTCACGGTTATTTTAACCGAAGGAATTTTGGCCGGCTGGGAGTATCTTCCGGCCGAAGAAATGTAGCCGACGGTAAGGATATTGCCGAATTCGATGTCGTTGACGTACCATCTGAGCCTTTTGTCACCGTGACCCGTGACCGTGTAAGGCATGTTATAGTCTTTATCGAGCGTGGAAAGGCTTATCGAATCTTTTCCGCCGTTGAGTGTTATTACTACCGGCGTAAGCACGACAAGCGCCGAAGCCTGCTGGGTAGTATCTTCAACCGACTGCGCGGAGACGGTCACGGCCGTCTGGAGATCGATCGTGCCGGGGGCCGTGTAGAGACCGCTCTGTGTTATCGTTCCCACCGCGCTGCTGCCGCCGATCATGTCGTTGACCTTGTAGACCAGGCTCTTATCGGTGAAGCCCGACATGCTGACGGTGAACTGCCCCTGTTCGCGGACGCCCAGTGAATAACTTCCGGGCGATATGGCGATAGTTTTCGGGATATCCGCAAATATTTTGAGCTGCCTGTAAGAGAACGCCGAGTTCGCGTCTATGCTCAGGTTGTTTATCTTAGCCATCAGCTGGGGCGCGGAGCTTCCGTAAATTTCCGGCTCGGCGAGGAATTTCGACGCGAGAAGGCCGCGCAGCGTGTTGACGGTGGCAGTGAGATCGAGCCTGCCGTTGGATACTATGAAATTATCGAGTTTGGTCCGGCCTTCGGCCGCCTGCACCTCGATAACCTTTTTGGCTATCACGTGATATTCGTCGAATTCCGGAAGAACGATCGTGCCGGTAGCGTCGGAGGCCACCGTGCCCACGAAAACCTCGTTGTTGGTAAGCCCGAATTTCAGGCTGAGCCTTCTGCCTTTATAGCCGCCGTAAAATTTGTATTTGCCGCCCTGTATCTGCGTCGAGCCGACGCTGTCGCCGTTGAGAAATAAAAACACCATGTCGCCCTCGGACGCCAGTGCGCCGCTGATGGAATATGAACGCCCCGCCGCGGCCGCCGTTCGGGGAGACGCGGGCAGTACGGACTGTGAAACGCTGCCTTCGATGGCGATCATGTCGTCGGGGTTGTCCGATTCTGCGCCGCCGCCGCCGCAGCCGGAAACCGCCGCGAGAAAAATAACGAGCGCGGCCGCCGCGAAGAATATGCCGTTCTTATAAATTAGTTTTTTTGAATGTACTCCGTTCATTTCGCTCTCCTGATATTATAATGTTTATTTTGTTTTCCGTTCAAATTTTTCATTTATTGTTTTTGTTCTTTACGCCCGCGGCAGATATTTTTCGCAAACAGCTCCGAATATTTTTTCCGCCTCCGCTATAATTTCGGGATTGGCCTTTTTGTACTCCTCAAAATCGAAACCGGATAAATCGCGGGCGGGGCCTTCGCTGCCCGGGGAGTCCGCCGCAAAGAGTTTCGAAAGAGGCGATTCGATAAGGCCGTCGAAGATCTTCCTGCGAGAGGCGATATCATCGGTCAGCGTTTTGACCGTCTTTCTTTTTTCGGCCAGAAACTCGAGCAGCGGGGCGTATCCGTCGTCGAACGCGGCCGCCAGAAGGGCTTTGAGTTTTTTCGCCAGAGCGGGCGCGGCCGCCGAGGTCGAAACGCTCGCCAGCAGGCTGCCTTTTCTAACGATCGCGGGCACTATAAAGTTGCACAGGACAGGCTGGTCGACGACGTTGACCAGAAGCGATTTTTTTTCGGCCGTTTCAAACACCCTGCGGTTCAGCTCGCCGTCGTCGGTGGCGCAGTACACGAGGAACGCGCCTTCCACGTCGCCTTCTTCGAACCCGCGCATCTCCGCGTGGATCTTTCCCTCACCGGCGAGTCTTTCCAGGCCGGCGGTAAAGGATTTAGAAACCAGCGTGACCAGCGCGCCGCAATCCAGGAGAGAGCGTACCTTTCTTTCACCCACTGCGCCGCCGCCCACGACGAGGCATTTTTTGCCGAAAACGTCGATGTTGACCGGATAATATTTTTTGCCCATAAATCCCCAAACTACTTCAGTTAATCAGAACCCGAAAACAACATTCGTTAATTTGAATATTACGGAGTGGAATGGCGACGGTTGCGCCCGTAAAAGCCTCTATCAACGGACGAAAGCGGGCCTTCCGAAGAAGGACGCCGCTTTCGTACCGGAATATTTGTGACCGTTAATTACGATCCGAAAAAATTAGTAACCGTATCCGAGCGCGCGGATCCTGTCATGCGCCATGTTATTGAAAGGCGAATAAGGATAGGACGCCGTGAGAGCGCGGTAGGCGTTAACGGCCGCGCGGTTGTCGTAGGCTTTTTCATAGGCCTGGCCGGCGCGGAACATGGCTTCGGCCGCTCTGGGATGACGGGAGTATTCGCGGGCGAATCCATCGTACCATTTGGCGGCGTCTTTATATTTATAAGCGGCTTCGGCGACCTCGGCGAGAGCGATGAACCAGTCCGGCCTGTTCGGCGAAGTGCGGTAATTGTTTATCATCGTGTGCAGGGTCTTTATCGCCTGAGCGTAATTATAGGAGTTTTTATAGCTCAGAGCCATATAATACGATGCGCCTTCCACGTAGCTGGAAGAAGGATAACGATCGACGAGCCTTTTAAAGTTTTTGATTGCAAGGCCGTAGTTGGCGGCATTGAAATAATTGAAGCCGTTCTGATAGAGGCTTGCGTCGGTTTCATAAGAAGGATATGTAGGTTGGGTCGGATATGTCGGATAGGTAGGCTGAGTCGGATATGTAGGGTAAGTGGGCTGGGTCGGATATGTGGGGTGCGTAGGGTGTGTGGGGTGCGTAGGATGGTGAGTTCCCACGTTGTCGCCGGGCTGGTTGTAATAGGTGCCGTTCGGCGCCTGATGCATATGTCCCGGGTGAAGGGGATCGTAGTGTTTGGAAACGTCAGAACCGGCGTTTATATCGATTTTCATATCGGCCGCGTATAAAGGCGACAGGGTCAACATAACAGCAGCTAAAACAAGGAAAATGATCGAACCGTTTTTTTTCATTAAGACACACTCCTTAACATTTAAATCGTTGGCAGTTAAATTATACTAAATGAAATTTGCGGAGTCAAGATATTTATTTGCGCACCGACGGTTCAGCCGGTTACGAGCGCCGAACGGCACTTTTCGCAGTGCGAAATACCGGCCGGATTCATGTGGGCGCAGTTGCCGCAGATATTTATTTTAGGCTTTTTCGGCTGTCCGCCGCCGTCGCCGGGCAAGGCCGCGGCGTCGTTCATAAGTCTGCCCGCCAGAAAAACAGGCTTCATGAGTTCGAAATAATCCGCCAAAACCTTGCACTGGTGATTTCTGGAGATCATCTGCGTAAAGTCCTCGTACAGGCGAGCCTGCTGCCCTGATTTTTCCATGGATTCGGCGTATATTTCCAGGAGCTTTCTGCTGAACTCGTTCTGTTCGAAAAGCGCCCTGGCCGTATCGGCCGCCCTGCGGAAATCTTTGGATTCATAATAAGCCGAAACCAGAGCGAGTTTTATATCTTTCCGCCCCGGCTCGCCGGCATAAATATCTTCGTAAAGTTTCAAAGCATATGACGAACGGTCGTTCACTATGACGCACGCCTTGAAGATCATCTCGCGCACGGCCGTATTCTCGGCGGACAGCTCGTACATTTTTTTGTAAACGCTTATCGCGGTTTCACTTAGATCGCTCGAAGCGAGAAAATGGGACGAGAGTATATCCAGCATTTTCTGATCGTGCATTTCCCTGTTGAACATATGAATATAATATTTCACGGCGAGTTCGCCGCGTTCGTTCTGTTGAAGGAAAGCCCTGGCGATATAACTTTTCGCCTGTTCGTTGCCGCCGTCGATTTCGAGGACCTCGAAACAGTCTTTTAAACACTCGTCATAGTCGCCCTGCGTAAAATAACATTCCGCGAGGGCCAGCCTGATCTTTATCTGTTCCGAGGCCGGTATGAAATTTTTCAGCGCGATCGTGAATTTTTCGGCCGCCAGTTCGTATTTACCCTTCTGCATAAGTTTGAGACCTTTTTTATAAGCCGAAGCGAAGTTTTCAACGAAAAGCGGCAGAAACAGCGAAGGCCTTACGGTGACGAACCAGAGCGCGGCGATAACGCAAAAATAATATAATTTATCGGATAATAAAACGCCGGTAACGCCCGAAATCGTATTTTTAACGAAGCCGGCGGCGGAGCCGGGGTCCCTTATGGAAATAAGGCCGCTCAGAAGGGAGGCCGGAACCAGATCTCTTGCCAGAACCCCGGCAAGAACAACCATAGTCAGAATGCGCGCGGCCGCGGACATTTTTTCGGCGCGCATCATGGAACCGCGGATCTCGTCGTTTTTTCCGCGGAGCACCTCGGCGTTTTCCATGGCATTTTCATCGTTGAAGATCTTAGGCTTTAAAACATGACTCATAATTCACGCATTCGACTTTACCGGCATAACGGCCGGACCGGGAAAGCAGGCGTTCGCGAGCCTCGCCGACCAGATACAGCGAGCCCGTGACGCAGCTCAGATCGAAGTTTCCCGATTTAGAGACGTACTGCAGAGCGGTCTTAACATCGCTCAGGCATATCACGTTATCGTGATATTTTTTAGCGTTTTCAACCAGGGAGTTGACTTCCACGCTCTTTTTTTTGATATTGTTTATACCCACTATTATAAGTTCGTCGACGGCCCCGGAAATTATGCCGAGCATCTGATCGTACTGCTTATTCGAAAGAATGCTTATGATGGCGCGTATCTTAAGGCCGCCGAAAAGAGTTTTCAAGTTGCGCACGAAGCCGGTCATTCCGTTCACGTTATGGGCGCCGTCAAGCACGATGAAAGCTCCGTCTTTTTTAAACAGTTCAAAGCGCCCCGGCCAGAAGGTTTTCACGAAACCGCGCTCGACTGATTCGCAATCGATCTTTATAAGACCGGCCGTCTGAAGCTCTTCGATTATGCCGATCGCGCACCTGGCGTTCTGAAACTGATAGTCGCCTATGAGAGGCACGTGGAAACGCTTTTCTTTCAGCGAGGGCGAATCGATAACGAAGTCGGTGCCGCCGGTATTTACCGAAAGGACCCTTCCACCTACTGAATCGCCGGTCCGCGTAACGCGCGCGGCTTTTCTTTCGAACGCCTCTTTTTCGATAAAATCGTAAAGCCCGTCGTCTTCGACGTTAACGGTAAGTACCGAGCCTGGTTTGACTATAGCCGTCTTTTCACGGGCGATTTCGCGCAGCGTGCCTCCGAGATATTCTATGTGATCGAAATCCACGCCGGTTATCGAACAAACGGCGCCGTTAAGAACGTTCGTGGAGTCGAGGCGGCCGCCTATTCCGACTTCCGCTATCACGAAATCGCATTTTTCGGCGTAAAAGTAGAGCGAAGCCACAACCAGCATCAATTCGAAAAAGGACGGCTCGATTTTCAGCGCTTCGTAGGCGGCCGCGGCCGAGCCGACAGCGGCGCAGAACTCCTGCCTGCCTATGTTTTCTCCGCCGACCTTTATACGCTCGCGCACGTCTATGAGATGCGGCGAAGTGAATAATCCCGTTTTATAGCCCAGCTCGGTCAGGATAGAAGCCGCGAAAGCGGCCGTTGAGCCTTTGCCGTTGGTGCCGGTTATATGGACGGTTTTAATTTTGAGGTGAGGGTCGCCGAGGGCCCCGAGGACCTTTCTGATATTGTCCAGATCGGTCTTTTCGCCCCGGATTATGGTCTTGTTTATAAACTCCATCGAGTCGCGGTAATTAATGGGACGCTCCTTTGCGGTTAGATATCATAACGCCGTTCTCGGATATCTTAACGCCGTATATATCGGTGATATTGAATATATTAACGTCGATCGCCGGCATTGAGGAGAACTTTTCACCGGCGTATATCTTTAACACGACCGTCTTCATCTGCGGATCGTCCGGGCTGAAAAATACTTCCGTGATATCGACCGGAGACTGTTTTATCTCGACGCCGACGGTGCCTTCGTTGAGGGAAACCAGGAAATTATCAGGCGTAAGACAGCTTTCCCTTATACTTTTATTGAAGGCCACGCGGACCTCGTCGGTAAAAGCCTCGCCAGCGGAAGGATAAACCGGTCCCGCCTCGAGCGGGCCCAGATCGACCTTCGATTTCATTATAAAATTTATCACGTAACTTTTGGACGAATCGATGCCGACGAACTTGACCAGGTCTGAATAATCCTCGGCCGAGGCGCAAATTTCATAACTTCCGCTTTGAACGAAGCCCGCGTAGTAGTAGCCGAATTCGTCGGTTATAAAACCGCGCGGGGCGGCCGCGGCCGCGCCGACCGGGTCTTTAAGCAAAAGCGTAACGCTCGCGAGCGCTATAGGCTTTCCGCCGGCAGAATCGGTGATCCGGCCGTAAACGGTATAGGAATGCTTTTTCATCCTGAAAGCCATGGATATCTTTTTGCCCGAAAAAACCGGGGCGCTTTCGCTTATATCGTGATATCCGCGCGCCTTAACGCTTATTTCCAGCGTGGAATACTCGCAGTCTTCGATTATGAAATCGCCGTTTTGGTTGCTTTCCGCCTTTTTTTCACCGTGTATGTAAACTTCCGCGCTGGAAACAGGCGCGCCGCCGTCGAAATCGACGACGCTTCCTATCAGTTTGAAGAAGTTCAGGCCGATGGTCACTTTGCCCAGATCGGGATAAATTTCAGGCCCGCGGCACTCCAATATTCGAATTTTAATATATTGCGCCTCGACGGGTTCGAACTCGCAGATGATCGTTTCGGCCGTTTCGTCGAGCGTAAAAAAACCGCTCGAAAGCCAGTATGTATCTTCTTCGGTCTCGAACTCGGAAGTGATTATCTCGATTTTTTTCGCGCGTTTTTCGACGGCCTGACCGGCGGGCGGGGTTATGGTGAGTTTTCTTATTTTTGAAGGCCTGGCCATTTTATATGAGAGTTCGGCTATTTTGCGGACCGGATCGCTCGCCTGCGAACTTTCCGTCAGCACCTCTCCGGTCGAGCCGGAAGCGAAGGCCGACACGAAGCCGCGGACCGGGCAAAACAAAAAAGCCGCGAGAACGGCCGAAATAATAATGACGCGGATTAAGCCTGGCAAAAAGTTTTTATCTGGATTTTTCATCTTTCATCAAGGCTTATTTTATCATTTAAGCCGTTAAAAGTCAATAGCAGTGCTTAAAAATTAAAACGGGGAGAAAAATTTTAGTTGATTTTTAAACCATGATAATGTATAATATCTTTGCTTTAAGAATCACGTATTTTTAGGGCCGCTTTCTAATCAACGCGTATTTTCTTGTACATAAATACCTGGAGGAAATGGTGAATAAAGTTTTTAAGAACCTTACTTTTTACATATTGATATTGCTGATACTTTTCACGGCGTTCGGAAGGCTGGTGAAACCTAATCAGATCAAAGAATACAGCTACTCGAAATTCCTGGACCTGGTCGAGTCGGAAAACGTCAAGGAGATCCTGCTGCTCGACAAACAAGTCAACGGCAAATTGAAGGACGACACGCAGTTCAGCGCCTTCGTGCCGGCCGACGATAAAGAGCTGCTGCCGCTTCTAAGAAAGTCGAAGGTCAACATCAACGTCAACCCGCCGACCTCGCTTCCGTGGTATCTTGAAATACTTCTGAACTGGCTTCCTATAATCATTTTCATAGGGTTCTGGATCTACATCCTCCAGAAAACCAACGGCAACGGCTCGCGCGCGATGTCATTCGGCAAGATGAAAACCAAGCCGCTTTCCGAAAAACGGCTGCGCGAAACCTTCAAGGACGTCGCGGGCTGCGACGAGGCTAAAGAAGAGTTGACCGACATAGTCGAGTTCCTTAAAAACCCGCCTAAATTCCAGAGACTCGGCGGCCGCATCCCTAAAGGCGTGCTGCTCGTCGGCCCCCCGGGCACTGGCAAAACGCTTCTGGCAAGGGCCGTAGCGGGCGAAGCTGGAGTGCCGTTCTTCAACATATCCGGCTCCGATTTCGTGGAAATGTTCGTCGGCGTGGGCGCCTCGCGCGTGCGCGACCTTTTCTACCAGGGCAAGAAGAACGCGCCCTGCATCATATTCATCGACGAGATCGACGCGGTAGGCCGCCAGCGCGGCACCGGCCTCGGCGGCGGCCATGACGAGCGCGAACAGACGCTCAACCAGCTGCTGGTCGAAATGGACGGTTTCGAAACCAACGAAGGCATCATACTCGTCGCGGCCACCAACCGCCCGGACGTTCTCGATCCCGCGCTGCTGCGCCCCGGCCGGTTCGACCGCGAAGTGACGGTCGACTACCCCGACCTGAAGGGCCGCGTCGAAATACTGAACGTTCATATTAAAAAGCTGCCACAGATCGAGGTAAACCTCGACGTCGAGGTCCTCGCGCGCGGCACTCCAGGACTCGCCGGAGCGGACCTTGCGAACTTAGTCAACGAGGCGGCCCTCATAGCGGCGAAGCAGAACAAAACGCTCGTCGAAATGAGCGATTTCGAGCTCGCCAAAGACAAGATCCAGATGGGCAGCGAAAGAAAATCCCGCGTGATGTCCGAAGAAGAACGCCGCATCACGGCTTATCACGAAGCCGGTCACACGCTGGTCATAGTGAAAACGCCCGAAACCGATCCCGTGCACAAGGTAACCATAATCCCCCGCGGCAGGGCGCTCGGCCTCACGCACAGCCTTCCCGAGCGCGACCGCTACCACTACAGCCGCACGCATTTCGTCAACCAGATCACAAAGCTGATGGGCGGCCGTGTGGCCGAAGAGGTCATCTTCAATCAGATATTCACGGGCGCCTCCCACGACATGCAGGTGGCGACCAATATAGCCCACAGCATGGTGTGCGCCTGGGGCATGAGCGACAGGCTCGGGCCTATAACCTACGGCAGGCGCGAGGAGCACGTGTTTTTAGGCCGCGAGATCACCAAGGTGAAAGATTATTCCGAAGACACCGCAAGGCTCATCGACGAGGAGGTCTCGAAGATCGTCAACGAATGCTACAGGAAGGCCCGCAAGATAATCGAAGACAACATCCAGGGCCTGCACAGCCTCGCGCAAAAACTTCTCGAGGTCGAAACAATCGACGCCAAACAGATCAAGGAGATCCTCGGCGTTTCCGATCTGGGCTCCGACGTTCTTCAGGAAGAGACGTCGAAGGCCGTCTGAACCGTCCCCGCGGCGGCGCCTGTCGATAAACTTTACACGTAAAAATAAAACAAAATCGTATATAAAGAAGGCCGAAGTTTTTATCGCTCCGGCCTTCTGTTTTATCCGTATTTCATTTTTGATTTATCAGAATATCAAGTTTTATTTTATGCGTGATATTCGTATATGTGCCTGGAATAGACCATCGGCTTCAGGCTGCCGTCCTTCATTTCGTATTCGGTCTCTCTGATTATGTTGTCGGAGCCGTCGTATTCGTAAACGACCCTCGAAGCATAGCCCTCGTCGTCGACATCGTCGCGCTCGAAGAAGTTCTCTTCGACGATATTATTTTTCGCGTCGTATTTATAATCGACCTTATCGAAAACCATTTCATCGTTTTTGATCCGCCTTTCTATGAGGCGTTTCTGATCGTCATATACGTAAATTATGGCGGAATCGAGTTCCTCGGTCTTATCCTCGCAGGCGAATATGGACTCTTCGGTCAAATTGCCCGCGGCGTCGTATTTATAAGCGATCCTGGTGACAGGGTTGCCGTCGACGTCGTATTCGACCGTTTCAAGGCGCTTCCCGGCGCCGTCGTATTTGTGCTTGCAGCAGCCGGATTTTTCGCCGGCGTCGTCGGTGCGCACCTCTTCGGCGAGCCGCCCGCCTTCGTAAATATAGGAGGTCTTGTATTCCGCCTCGCTGCCGTCGCCGAATTCAGAAACTTCCGCCAGCTGCGATTCGGCATTATAACCGTGGACGGTCCTGCCCTCGACCACGTTGCCGTCGGTATAGATGGTTTCCTCGCTCAGGCGGCCCGCCGCGTCGTATGCGTACGAGCATATCCAGTCGAGCTCGCCGTCGGGGCCGTATTCGGCCTCCCTGACCATATTGCCGGCCTGGTCGTATTCGCAGCTGTAAACCTTAACGCCGTCCTTGTCAAAATCGCCCGTTTCGCTTTCCATAAGCTGAAACGCCTTCAGACGGCTGGTTTTGATTTTCTCCTTGAAAAAATTGGATTTTAATTCCCATGCGTCGATTGTCATTGAGCAGTCCTCCATTACTTTATTTTGCTTTATTTCGTACAAATTATTGCCGTGCCGCCGCCGCGGGTTCTTTTACAGATAACTTATACCGTTTATATGTTCGCTCACTTTCTTGAGCCAGTAGCGGGCCGACGATTTCTCACCGGCGTCGTCGTGAAGTTTCTCGATCAGTTCGAGATGAGCGGAAGCGGCTTCCACCAGCAGTTTCGATATCCAGTAAGCGTCGGTGTCTGAAGAGTCTTCGAGCGCCTCCACAAGCAGATGCACCATCTTTTTATCGACGAGGCTCTTGACGTTCTCTATGATGCATATCCTTCCCTCCTCGTCCTCGTCTATAAAGCGTTTGATGAGATTTTCGAAGACGTCGGAGGACTCGAACCTCGCCAGCGCGCGGGTGGCTTCATAGCGGACGTTCCTGTCGTCGTCGGAAAGCAGCACCATAAGCGGGGCGATGAAAGAGCCGTCCCTGATCTCCGAAAATATTTTGCATATCCACACGCGTTTTTCGGCGTTCCTGTCGTCGAGGGCGCTGTAAAGAAGATGATATAGATTTTTCGATATATTCCTGAGGATCTGCGCCACAAAAAAGCAGACCCCGGCGTCTTCCGAATCGAACACCTTCAGGACGTTATGGACGAAACGCTCGTTTCTGATGTCCCTGAGGCTTTTGCACATCAGTTCCTTGTAAGCCTGTTTTTTCCCTTTAAGCGTGGAAAGTATTATATCGGCGCATTTCGGAGATTCAAGAAGCTCCAAAAGCGGATAGGTTTTTTCCAGAAGTTCGAGCTCGCCCTGGCTTTCGGCGTTTTTAACGCGTTCGGCCATTATATCCACCGCCTTTTGTTCGAACGAGTTCATTATCTTCTGCGCCCAGAACCTGACGTCGGGATTTTCGAGCGAGGTGTTTTCGACGAGATGTTCAATGGCCTTTTCAGGACCGTATTCGGCGATGGCGTACGCGGCCTCGCGCCTGATCGTCCACAGCGGGTCGAGCAGCAGCTCGAAAAGCGCCGGAAGCGCCTGGTCGTTACTTGATTCGCGGATGGCCTGAATGATGAAGACACGCTCGGAGCGGCCCGGGTCTTTCAATAAGTTCAAAAGCCGGCCGAAGCTGCAGCCGTCGCCGCGCGAAATGATCTGGACGGCCCAGTAGCGGATATTTTCATTATGCTCTTCGTCGAGCGCGTTCAAAAGAAAAGCCGCGGCCTGGCCGCCGAATTTTAAAAATATCGACGCGACGTGTTTTCTGACCAGCCACGCTGGATCGTCGAGAAGGCCCAACAGCAGAGGCGCTACCTTGTCGAATTTCATGTGCGAAAAAGCTTCGATGACGCAGTATTTAAGTTCGGAGTCTTCGGTGTCCAGCGCCTCCTGCATATATTCGACAGCGTCGTCCCTGAGCAGTTTCGCCAGAACCTTGACTGTCCAGTATTTCACATCGGAATTCGCGCTCGTCGAGAAGGCTTTCTTCAAAGGCGCTATCGCCGCGCCGCCCTTCTTTTCGAGTATCTCTGCCGCCTGGGCCCTTACGAGCCATGATTCGTCTCCGAGGCAGGATACCACAAGTTCTATTATTCCATCGCCGTCGTTTTCACCGAGCGCCGTCAGCGCGTAATATCGCAGGTCTTTTTTTTCGGATTTAAGAAGTTTTTTGAACGAGTCGACGGCGTCGACTCCGAGCATCTGGCCGAGCAGCTTTACCGTCCAGTAGCGAATGTCCTTATTGCCCGAAGAGAACGCCTCTTTCAAAAGCGGCGCGGTCGAGCGTCCTATCTGCATGAGCGCCCCCGAGGCCTCTTTCCTGACGATCCAGCTCGCGTGGCCCAGAAACTCTATGAGCCCGGGCGCCGCGTCCTGCGCTTTCATAAGGCCGCAGGCTTTAATTATATATATCAGTTTGTTGTGATCGCCGTTGCTAAGGTTTTTCGAGGCGTAGTCGAGAAGTTTGGTCAGATAGTCCGCGGCTTCTACGGACTGAGGCGTTCCGGCGAACCTGGTGAAGGTCTTGACCCCCCAGTAAACCCGGTTTTCGTCGGCGTCCTCATCACAGAGCGACTCGTAAAGGTAGGAAAATATCCGCTCCCCGAGGCGGGCGCAGTACTCGCAGGCTATCTTGCGCATCAGCCAGTTCTCGTCGGAAAAATAACCGATCAGTTTAAATAAATTATCGGGAAATTCAAGGCTATAAGCCTCGGCTATCTCTTCCATCATCTGTTGGGAGGCGCCGCCCGCGCCGGTTTTATAGCTCATAGTTTCTTCCCCCGGACTTTATTTTCCGCTATTTTTGTACCATTCGATCGTGGCGCGCAACCCGTCTTCGAAACCGGTGCCGGCTTTAAAACCAAACTCCGAGAAGGCCCTGCACGTATCGAGACATCTTCGGGGCTGGCCGTCCGGCTTCGACGAATCGTAAACCAGCTCGCCCCCGAATCCGCTGAGTTTCGCGATCAGCGCGGCGAGGTCTTTTATCTTTATTTCGAAGCCGGCGCCGATATTCACCGGGTCGCTTCTGTCGTATTTTTCGGCCGCCATTACGATCGCGCGCGCCGCGTCGGAAACGTATAAAAATTCGCGGCTCGCTTCGCCGCTTCCCCACACTTCGATCTTTTCAGCGCCCGATTTCACAGCGTCCACGCATTTTTTGATCAGCGCGGGTATCACGTGGGAAGACTTCGGGTCGAAGTTATCGCGCGGCCCGTAAAGATTGACCGGCAGAAGGAATATTGAATTGAAACCGTACTGCTGCCTGTACGCCTGGCTCTGAACGAGCATCATCTTTTTAGCGAGCCCGTAGGGGGCGTTGGTCTCTTCCGGATAGCCCGACCACAGGTCTTCTTCTTTGAACGGGACCGGCGTGAATTTAGGATATGCGCAGATAGTTCCTATGGCAACGAATTTTTCGACTCCGTAGACGCGGGCGTATTCCATGAGTTGAATACCCATTATGGCGTTTTCGTAAAAATAGGAGCCGGGGTTCGCCATGTTCGCGCCGATACCGCCGACGACGGCCGCCAGGTGTATTATCACTTCGGGCCTCGCGTCTCTGAAAAGTTTTAAAATGCTGTCTTTGTCACGCAGGTCGTATTCTTCGAAGCGCGTAACGAAAATATTTTTGCAGCCGGCTTCCTTCAGGCGCTCGATCACGAACGAGCCCAGAAAACCGGCGCCGCCCGTTACGATGATTCTTTTATCCGCGAGTCCGATCACTTTCTATCACTCACTTTGATGCCTTCGACCGTTCTTTTGACCTCCGCCATGTCGGAATCGACCATCATTTTAACCAGTTCTTTGAATTTGACCTTGGGCTCCCATCCCAGTATTTTTTTCGCCTTCGACGCGTCGCCTATCAGAAGGTCGACCTCGGTCGGCCTGAAGTAGCGCTTGTCGATCTCGACGTATTTTTGCCAGTCGAGCCCGGCGCAGCCGAACGCCTCTTCTAAAAACTGGCGGACGCTGTATGTTTCGCCGGTGGCGATAACGTAGTCTTCGGGTTTGTCCTGCTGGAGCATGAGCCACATCGCCTCGACGTAATCGCCGGCGAAGCCCCAGTCGCGCTTGGAATCGAGATTGCCGAGGTAAAGCTTATTTTGAAGGCCGTATTTTATGGAGGCAATGGCCTTGGTGATCTTGCGCGTCACGAAGGTCTCGCCGCGGCGAGGCGACTCGTGATTGAACAGTATTCCGTTGCACGCGTATAAATTGTAGGCCTCGCGGTAGTTGACGGTCATCCAGTAGGCGTAAAGTTTCGCGCAGGCGTAGGGGCTGCGGGGATAAAACGGAGTGGTCTCGCGCTGCGGCACTTCCTGCACCTTGCCGAAAAGCTCGGACGAAGAAGCCTGGTAAAATTTTGTTTTGACGCCGGTTTCGCGGATGGCGTCGAGTATTCTGAGCGCGCCCATGCCGGTTACTTCGCCGGTGTATTCGGGAACGTCGAAACTCACCCTGACGTGGCTCTGCGCACCGAGGTTGTAGATTTCGTCGGGCTGAACGTCGCGCAGGATTCTGTTCAGCGAGCTGGCGTCGTTGAGGTCGCCGAAAACGAGTTTCATTTTTACGTCGCGGTTGTGCGGGTCCTGATAAATGTGATCGATGCGCCCGGTGTTGAACGAGCTGGACCTTCTGATGACTCCGTAAATCTCGTAACCTTTTTTAAGAAGCAGTTCGGCTAGATATGAACCGTCCTGGCCGGTTATACCGGTGATCAGTGCTTTTTTCATAATGTCCCTTTCTATATTCGATAAAATTATTTACAGTTGTTTAATAAAGGCTTTTTCGAATTTTTATTATAACAGAATTAAGCGAATAATTCAAATAAAAATTTGAGCGCGTAAAGATTTACGGCCGGTTACCGCAGGAAAAAGTTTCGCGCCGTTCGGGATAATTTCCGCCGCGGGATCAATCGGCCTTTACGAACCGCGCAAGCTCGCCGAAGCGCTTCGAAAGATACACTTCGCCGCTTTCGTCGATGAGAAGCGCCGCTATGTTATTTTTTTCAACGAATTCTTTCGCGCGCGCCCCGCCCATCGCGATAACGCCCGCGGAAATGCCCGGCGCGCGGTAAGGATCAGTATCGATAATGGTGGCCGATTTCAGGCCCGAGGCCGGACAGCCCGTATGCGGATCGATTATGTGGCCGTACTTTCTGCCGTTGATCACGGCGTACTGTTCGTAGTCGCCGGATGTGAAGACGGCGGCGGGCCCCTGCAGAAGAACTTTACCGAGGATCTCGCCGCGCTTCGCCGCAAACGGGTCCTGAACGCCTATAACGTAGGCGCGCCTTGCGGTTATGACCAGGTCGCCGCCGCCGTTGACTATGGCGTCGGAAATTCCCGCCAATGAAAGGATTTTCGCCATCTCGCCGACGGCATAACCCTTCGCGACGCCTCCCAGGTCGAGCATCATGCCCGGCAAAAGGCTTACCGTCGAGTTTTTCGCGTCGAGTTTTATTTTTTTGTATCCGACCCGCGAAAGCAGCGTCTCCAGAGTTTCGCGCGACGGCTCGCTCGAAGGATTATTGCGCCAGTCCCATGCTTTATAGAGCGGCAGAAAAGTTATGTCGAAATAACCGTCCGTCAGATCGCCTATGGCGACGGCCTGTTTGAGGCAGTCCGCGAAATGGCCGCTGATCTTATGTTCGTCCGCCGGCTCCCGGTTGACCAGCGAAAGCTGAGAATCTTCGCGGAACCGGCTCAGCTCGGACTCGATGCCGTGAAGCGTTTCGAAGGCCTTCTGAGATGCGGTGCGCGCGGCGTTTTCGTCCGCGCCGTATATCGTGACGTTGAAAATGGTGCCCATGGCCGGCTGGGTGAATTTATAATCCACCGTGCGCTCGAGCGCGGCCGTATAAACCAGGAAGAAAACTACCGCCGAAACTATGAAACCCGTGAGCGTTTTTCTTTTAGCGTCCAGATGAAACCTCTCCTGATAAAACGGAACAATATTCTGTAATTCGAATATTGTTCCGTTTCGCTGGTTGAAATTTTATATATACCGATTTGTGTTTTAACTAAAACGGCAGTTTGAATCCGGCGAATCCCATGAAAGCCAGAGACATTATACCCGTAGTGATAAGCGCTATCGGAAGGCCCTGCATCGCTTCGGGCACCTGGCTGTACTTCATGTTTTCGCGAAGCCCCGCGAAAAGAACTATCGCTATTATGAAGCCTATCGCCGTAGCGGCCGCGTAAACGGTCGATTCGAGAAGGCTGTAATTCTTTTTTACTGCTATCAGGGCCGCGCCGAGGACCGCGCAGTTGGTCGTGATAAGCGGCAGGAATATGCCGAGCGATTTATAAAGCGCCGGAGCGATCTTTTTGAGTATGATCTCGACCATCTGAACCAGGGACGCTATAACCAGAATGAAAGCGAGCGTTTGAAGGTATCCCACGCCGGCTTTGACCAGAAGAATCTGAACGAAATGCGTTATTATATTGGCCATGACCATTACGAACAGCACTGCGAGCCCCATGCCGGAAGCCGTTTCTATGGACTTCGAAACGCCCAGGAACGGACAAATACCCAGAAACTGGGAAAGGATTATATTATTGAATATCGCCGAAGTGATTATTAAAGCAATCAGAGTTGAAAACATCCGTTAAGCCTCCTTATTCTGCATGTAATTAATGAACGCGAGGACAAGCCCCAGCGTGATGAAAGCGCCTGGCGCGAGTATCATGAGTATGAACTGGTATTTAAAAGGCGCGATGGCGAATCCGAAAAGGGTTCCGGCCGAAAAAAACTCACGCAGGGAGCCGACCAGGGTGAGCGCCAGCGCGAAGCCGACGCCCATGACGACGCCGTCGACGGTCGAGGGCAGAACTTCGTTCTTGGCCGCGTAAGCTTCGGCGCGGCCGAGGATAATGCAGTTGACGACTATGAGCGGAATGAAGATGCCGAGCGCGTCATAGAGCGTCGGAACGAAAGCCGCGATCAGAAGATCGACCATGGTGACGAAAGTGGCTATTATAACTATAAACGCCGGTATCCTGACCTTGTCGGGGATCTGACGGCGCAGAAGCGAGATGACCGTGTTAGAACAGGTGAGCACGGCTATAACCGAAAGACCCATTCCGAGAGCGTTTGTGGCCGAAGTGGAGGTGGCCAGCGAAGGGCACATGCCCAGAGCGATTCTGAAAAGGGGATTTTCAGTAACGATACCCCTGTATAACTCTTTTTTAATGTTAATGCTCATAATTTACCTCGATAAATCATTAATTTTAACCGCCGTAAAGCCCGGCTTTATTGTCCTGACGGGCCGGTTTACTTCAGGCCAAGCGCTTTAGATTTGATCTTGAATAATTCTATAGCCTTTACCACGGCTCCGGTTACGGCTCTTGAAGAAATGGTGGCCGCAGTGAGCTGCTCGATATCGCCGCCGTCTTTTTTGACGGACCATTTTTTGCCGTCTATCGCGGCGCCGGCGTAATTCGACTTGAACTCCTGTTTTTCAATATTGGAGCCGAGGCCGGGGGTTTCTTTGTGTTCTAAAAAACTCACGCCGCTTATCTTTCCCTCGGCGGAGAATCCGACAAGCATCTTAATGGGAGCGTCGTACGCCTGGTCCTGCTTAACCGTTTCGGGCAGTCCCAGCTTGATAATCTCGTCTTTAGAAAGCTGTCTGGTGGAAAGTTTTATCGCGACTCCGCCGACCTTTCCGTCGGAGGCCCTGCAGATGAATAATTCCACTGGATCTGAAGGATTCGCCAGAAGCGTTTCAACCTCGACCGTGTCGAATTTGGACACGACCTCCATCAAAGCTTTTTCCTGTTTTTTTACCTTTACCATCGCGATGCGCTCCTTGGTCACCTCGTTGACCAGCGCGAGCAGAAGGCCCGACACGGCCGAAAAAACGGCCAGAACGACCAATAACTTTAAATCCGAACTTCCTCTTTTCATCATAATTATACTCCGAATTTCTTAGGTTTGATGTAAATATCTATTATCGGAACGAATATATTCATAAGCAGTATCGCGAACGAAACGCCTTCCGGATATCCGCCGAACAGCCTTATGAGCATGGTGAGAGCGCCGCAGCCGATACCGAAGACGATACGGCCCCTGAAGGTAAAGGGCGAAGTGACCATGTCGGTAGCCATGAAGATCGCGCCGAGAAAGAGGCCGCCCGAAAGCAGGTGATAATGGGGCAGAAGCATCTTCGCGGGGCTGACGTAATAGGCGATCATCGAAATAACGCCGACCGTGCCGACGAACGAAACAGGTATCTCCCAGTTGATGATCTTTTTATAGATCAGGAAAAGGCCGCCCAGAAGAAGGGCGAGCTCGCTGACCTCGCCGATCGAGCCGCTGGTGGTGCCTATAAAAAGCGACTGCCAGTCGATCTTATAGCTGTTAAAATAATTGACCAGGTCGCCCGAAAAATTCGAGCCGCTGTAGGCCTTTACGAAACCGAGCGGCGTCGCGGCCGTGAGCGTTTCCGGACTCACCTTGCGGTATAATTCAGCGAGATAGCCGCCGGTAACGCTCCAGTCGGTCATAAGCGCGGGAAAGCCGATTAAAAGGGCAACTCGCCCGACGAGCGCCGGGTTGAAAGGGTTCTGGCCGAGCCCGCCGTAGGCGAGCTTTCCGATGCCGATGGCGATGAGCGATCCGATGCATATCATCCACCATGGCGACGCGGCCGGCAGGTTAAGCGCAAGCAGCAGGCCCGTGAGCGCCGCCGAATAATCGCTTATGGTGACCGCGGTTTTCATAAGGTATTTCTGAATGAGCGCTTCGGCCGCCACGGCGCTTATCACGCCGACGAGCAGGACCTTGATCGCGTCGAATCCGAAAACGTAAATGGCCATAGCTGAGGCTGGCACTAGAGCGAGGATCACCTGGAACATGATCACGGCGGTGTCCTGCGGGAAGTAAATATGAGAGCCCTGGCCGACGATCCATTTTTTGTCTTTTGTTTCCAATTTACCTTTCCCTCATTTCGTGTTAACTTTTTGTTTATGTTTATTTATTTTAAAATTTTAATCAGATCGTTTCGTATAGTTTCTATTAAGATCAATCTTCTTTTATTTAATACGAAGGCTCACTTTTTTTCATTCGCCTTTTCGCGGGCCTCTTTGTCTTTACGGGCCTTGAGGATCTCCTGGAGCTTGACCTTGCCGATCTTTATCTTCTGAACGAGCCTTTCATGGCCGGCACAGATATAGTTACAGGAGCCGCATTCGATGCAGTCGAGCAGCGAGAGCTCTTCGAGCCGCGCGTAATCGCCCGCTTCGATTACCTTGTTGATAAGGCCGGGCTGCAGGCCCATCGGGCAGACGTCGACGCAGCGGCCGCAGCGTATGCAGGGGGCTTCTTCGTATAAATTCGCCTCCGACCGGTTCAGGATGAGAATGCCGGAAACGGCTTTGGTGACCGGAACTTCTGAAGTCTGAAGCGCCTTTCCCATCATGGGGCCGCCGCAGATGAGCATCGCCGAGTCGTCAGTGATGCCGCCGCAGAAATCGATGAGCTCGGTGAACATGGTGCCGAACCTGACCAGGAGGTTCTTCTGCTTTTTGACGCCGAGGCCGGTAACGGTGACTACTCGCTCTATAAGCGGCCTGTTATTGACGGCGGCGGCGTAGATAGCCGAGGCGGTAGCGACGTTCTGAACGACGCAGCCGACGGTGCTCGGAAGTTTTCCCGAAGGGACCTCGCGGCCGACTATGGCGTTGATAAGCTGTTTTTCGCCGCCCTGCGGGTATTTCAGCGCGAGGGAAACGACTTCGATGTCTTTATATTTAGCCGCCGCTTCGGACATTTTCACGATAGCGACGGGCTTATTGGCCTCGATGCCGATATAACCTTTGACGGGGCCGCTTCCGGCAAATATTTTCATTATAAGCGCGAGGCCCGCTACTATCTTTTCGGCGTCTTCGATCATTATGCGGGCGTCGGCGGTAAGGTAAGGCTCGCATTCGACGCCGTTGAGGATGACGGTATCGATCTTGACATCCGGCGGGGGAGCGAGTTTCACGGACGTCGGGAACGCCGCGCCGCCCATGCCCACGATGCCGGCTTTTTCGACAGCTTTAACCGCGCCGGATACGTCGAATTTTTCGATGAGTTCGGGCGAGGGAGCGGTTTCGGTGTAAGCTTCGAAATATTCGTCCTTCATATCGTTTTCGATGACTATGCAATCCTGCTTAAATCCGGTCGGCGTCATGCGCGCCTCTACGGCCTTTACGACGCCGGATACGGGCGAAGTGACATTGGCCGAGATAAAGCCGGCCTTTTCGGCGATGAGCTGGCCTATTTTAACGGCCTGGTCTTTAGCGACGACGGCCTTAGCGGGAGCGCCTATGTGCTGTGAAACCGGAATTACGACGACTTTGGGCGCGGGAAGCATTTCGATGGGACTTTCATGGCTGTATTTTCTGTCGTCGACGTGAATACCGCCGCGCGAAAAAGTTTTCAATCCGAGTGCCATTATGATTTCACCTCTTTAGTATCCGGAGCCGCTGCGTTACCGGCGGCGCCCGCAGCCGCGAGAGCGGCCGCTTTCTGTTTTTCTTCTTTTTCCTGCTGTTTCTTCTTTATGATTATCTCGACGGCTTTAACCACGCGGCCGTCGGCCGTGATGGCGTGCATCGTATCGCATTCGGCGACGCATTTGCCGCAGAGTATGCATTTTTCGTCGTCGATGATCGCCAGGTTCGAGCCGGGAGCGACGGTGATGGCTTCTTTAGGGCAGACCTTGACGCACTTGCCGCAGGCGATGCAGCCGACCTTGCAGTTCTTGCGCACGACCGGGCCTCTGTCGTGCGACGAGCAGCTGATGCGGACGTTCGAAATTCTTTTCTGGACGAGCGATATTACCTTGCGCGGGCATTCCTTCACGCAGAGGCCGCAGCCCGTGCATTTTTCAGCGTCAAAAACGGATATGCCGTCTTCTATGGTTATGGCGCCGAACAGGCATACTTTAACGCAGTCGCCATAGCCGATGCACGAATACCTGCAAGCCTTGTCTCCGGTGTAGAGCATGTGCGCCGCCGCGCAGCTTCTGATGCCTATATATTCGGATACCTTCTGAACGTTCGAATGCCTGCCGTTACAGTGAAGCACGGCGCGCATGGGTTTGCCTTCGGCGATGTTTCTGCCGACGACCTCGCCGATGGCCTTGAGAACTTCGGCCGAAGCTACGGGACAGCGCATTCCGGGAACCGGCTCTTCCACGAAAGCTTTCGCGAATCCGGCGCAGCCCGGAAAACCGCAGGCGCCGCAGTTGGCCTGAGGCAGAAGCGCGGCCACTTTTTCGATAAGCGGATTTTCGGGGACGTAGAATTTCTTCGAGCTGATGATAAGCGCGACGGCAAGGACTATCGCGATCAGACCCATAACCAGGACCGACATTATAATTTCATTCATAGAAACTACCTCTTACTAAATATATTTTTTTGTTTTCGGAAATTATGAGAAAGAAAAAGCGGCGGGACGGTTAATTTAAGCAGAAACAGGCATTCGCCCAAAATTTTTCAAAATGATTTTATCATTTTTCGGACCGGCTGTCAAGAAAAATAAATTTATTTAAAAGCAACTTAAAAGGGCGATTTCATTGGATTTTGGTTCGTTTTTCTTCGTCGGAGGCTTCGAAACCGGGCTCGTTTTTTTTCAGATCTTTTCCGCCGCAAGCGCCGCAGTGTACGCATCCGAAGCCGTGGCCGCCGGTTTCGCCGGAGCAGCCTTCTTTTTTCTTTTCCCTGTTATAAAACAGAAAAACGGCCGCGTAACCCGTTCCGAGAACGGCCGCTATTAACATTGGAATAAGTAATTCGAGCATAATCCCCCCACGCGCGATGCGCGTTTTATTAGAATTTGCGAACGCAAAAATCAGGGCGCGCGGCGCTACTGCTCCACCGCGATCGAAATGCCTTCGGGGCCGATGAGTATTTTTCGATCTTTATAAAGGCCGCCTATGGCCTTTTTGAATGTGAGCTTGCTCATCTGGAGCCTCTGCTTGATAAGATCGGGCGAACTTTTATCGTTGAGCTTCAAGAAACCGTCTTTTTCGAGAAGTTTTGCCATTATCTTATTTTTGGCGGCTTCGACCTCGTCGCGGGCGCCTTTTCGTATGGTGAGATCGATCTTATTATCGGGCCTGACTTTTTTAACGAAACCGGATAGTTTATCGCCTATATTGATTTTTTCGAATATTTCGCTTTCATATATTATCCCGGCGTATTTATCGTCGATTATCGCGAGCACCCCGTTAGGCGTGAAACGCGCAACCATAAGTTTTACCGCCTGGCCTTCGCTGAGCGCTATTTCTTTTTTTTCGATGTGTTTGTCGAATTTGGCCGAGGCGAATATCCTTTTGGACGCTTTGTCGAGCGAAACGTACACGACACATTTATGGCCGGGTTTCAAGTCGCGCGGCGCCTCCGAATATGGAAGCAGCAGGTTCTTTTCGAGGCCCCAGTCTAAAAATACGCCGGTGTCGTTGACGTCGCGCACCATCAGGCAGGCGAACTCGCCCGCTCTGGCCAGCGGCTTCTGAGTCGTGGCGATAGGCCTGTCCTCCGAATCGGTGTAAACGAAAACCTCTATTTCATCGCCTTCTTTAAGGCCTGAAGGCACGTATTTATTAGGCAGAAGTATATTGTATCCGTCCCGCGAATCGAGATAGAACCCGAAATCGGTTTTATGGCTGACCTTCAGCGTGTTGTAATCGCCTATTTTTAACAATTTATATCTCCTTATTAGATGTAATTCAAGTTTTATTTAAGGCCAACCGGCATTATATACAGGGGCTCTTCGTTATCGGGCAGGCCGAGGGCCTTTTTGACCGCCGCGTCGTTCACCGATTCGTGTTGATGGCGTCTTTCAGGCGACGGGCGTCGTCGTTGACATTACTGTCGCAGTTTAATTCCAGCAGTTTTTTGTAATAAACCAGAGACTCCGGCTGCATATTCATTAATTTATAAGTTTTAGCCAGAGCGGCTATTACAAAGGGGTCTTCAGGCGAGAGGCCGAAGGCCTTGAGATAGCAGGCGAGAGCGCCCTGATTATCGCCGGTGGCGAGAAGCACTTTTGCTTTGTCCTTGAGTACGTCGAGGTCGTCCGGCGCCAGTTCAAGAGCTTTTTCGAAACATTTAAGAGCCTCGGCGAATTTAAAGGTTATCCCCGAAACATACCCCTGCTCCGCTAGCGCCAGCCCTTTTAAATACCAGGTCCGCTTGTCGCCAGCCTCGCATTCAAGAGACATTTCGAAGTATTTCAACGCCTCGGCAAAGTTTCCGCAGCTCTGATAAATATAACCTATCTTCAAAAGGATACGGCCGTTTCGCGGCTCGAGCTCCAGCGCTTTCAAATAACATTTGAGCGCTTCTTCGTAGTGGCTGATCTCGATGAGCGCGACACCTTTATATTCCAGCACTTCAGAGTCGCCCGGCTCACAAGTCAGCAGCAGGTCATAACAGCAGACGGCCTCATCGTAGCGCCTGAGACTGACGAGCGCAACGCCTTTATAAAACATCGCGCTGGTAAAACCTTCGTCCAGCGAAAGAGCGTGGTTGTAGCATTCTATAGCCTGCTCAATCTCGCCGGCCTCAAGAAGTGTATTGCCTTCTACAAAAGCCCTGTCCGCATAGTCGTCAAAATGCTGTATATCTAACATAAACTCGGTTCCATTTTTTATTTATTTTAACCTGCACTCAACGAACCGTTCTATATTAAAAAACTATGATATTCTATAAACGATTTTTATAAACCGAGCATTTCAAAAAACTTATTAAATCGCCTATAAATTCAATGAAATCCAGGCTCAATGCTTTTCGCTGAGCCTGGCGCTAAGATATTCGATCTCGGCTGCAAGGCCGCTGTCCTGATTAATTTCCATAAGTTTCTGGTAATAGCCGAGAGCCGCTTCGAACATATTCATCTTTTTGTACGTCTTCGCCAGAGCGGCTATCACTTCAACGTCTCCGGGCAAAAGTTTTAACGCCTTCAAATAACATTCAGCGGCCCGGTAATAAGCCTCGGTCGCCAGAAGCGTTTTCGCTTTTTCTTTCAGTACGGCGATGTCTTCCGGATCCAGCTGCAAAGCCTTTTCAAAACACTTGAGCGCCTCATGGAATTTGTACGGCACCGAAGATATATAGCCCTGCTCCGCGAGCGCGAGCCCTTTCAGATACCACGCCTGCTTCTCGGAATCGTTCAATTCAATGGACCTGTCTAAATAAGAAATTGCGTCTTTATAATTGCAGAAAAAATGCAGAATATAACCGGTCTCCAGCAAGGCGCGGCTATTATCGGGCTCGAGCTCCAGCACTTTTTTATAGCATTTGAGCGCGTCTTCGTGAAGTTTCAGTTCGAGCAGGGCCGCGCCTTTGTTTTCGAGGGCGCCGGCATCAAGCGGATCGGCGGCGAGAAGCGAGTCGAAACAGCCGATCGCTTCCTGAAAACGCTTAAGGCCGTTCAGAGCCACGCCTTTACAAAAAAGGGCGCTGGTAAAATTAGAGTCCATGGAGAGCGCCGCGCTATAGCATTTAAGGGCTTTTTCGAATTCGCCCGCCTCCAGAAAGTCGTTGCCCTCTATATAAGCCCTGTCGACGTAGTTGTCTGAAATAGAATTCAATTCCATCTTTAAAACCACTTTTTATAAAATTTAATTTTTAAGAACTTTATATAAAAACCATTAAAAATGATATGCTATATTATACTACATTTTTTGTAAAAGTAAAATTATTAATGCGACATTTTTTGTAAAATTTTAATTTGCCTCATGCTTTGCGGCGAATGGCATTAATTGTCTTCCCGTATTTGCTTCCTGTTGATAGAGCATAAAATTTTGATGATTATTTTACGGTTTTATGTTAAAATTAGTTCAACACAATTTAAATAAATCCGCCGCCGGCGGAAAAAGGAAAGATCAACCGTGAAACTGTATTTTAAAATATTATCCGCCGCGGCCGCGCTTGTTTTGTTTCTGCCGTTTTCGCCTTCGCAGGCCGGCGTTTCAGAAGCTCAAGCCCGGAGCGGATCCGTAAAAAAATGGACCTTCATGGTTTATATGTGCGCAGATAACGACCTCGACGCGCGCGGCCCCGAAGACATAGCCGAACTCGAACTCGCCGGCTCGTCGGAGAACTCCAATATACTCGTCCAGCTCGACCGCGCGAACGGCCCGGCGCGAAGATATTACATTACAAAGCGCGCTCCCGAAAGCCCCGTGGACGACTGGGGCGTAACTTCGAAGATGGAAGCGGACCTCGGCGAGCTCGACATGGGCGACCACAGGCAGCTCGTAGATTTTTTCAGGTGGTCGGCCGAAAACCATCCGGCCGAAAAATACGCGCTTGTCATATGGAACCACGGTTCGGGCTGGAAACCGGCGGCTCGCGCCGCAGGCGCGACTAACCCCGAAACAAGAGCCATAGCTTTCGATTTCGACTCTAAAAACAGCATATCTACGCCCGCGCTCGGCGAGGCTATGAGGGCCATGAGCGGTATCATTTCGAAGAAGGTGGACATTCTCGTCATGGACGCCTGCCTCATGCAGATGATCGAGGTCGCCTGGGAGGTCAGCGATGACGTTAATTACATCTGCGCGTCAGAAGATATCGAGCCGGACAGCGGAATGCCTTATCGTCCCGTTTGCGACATTATAAATAAATATCCAAAAGTATCTGCCAGGGCGCTTTCTATCATCACCGCCGGAGCCTTCGCGGAAAAATTCACAAAAACTTCCACGCCGCACACGTATTCGGTCGTCGACTGCGCGCGGCTTGGCGAACTCAAAACCGCGCTCGACGGCCTGTGCGCTTATGCCATAACAGAAAAAGAAAGACTGCGCGACGCAGTAAAAAAAAGCGCCGCGGCCTCGCAGCGCTTTACCTACAGAGATTATGCCGATCTAGGCGATTTTATAATCCGATTATCTTCGGCCGACGCGGACGAAGAGCTGCAGCTCAAATGCGCCCTTGTGAAAGCGGCCTATATGAAATGCGTGCTTTCGAATAAAACATACGGCGAAGCGTTAAAGTGTGCGAGCGGAATATCGGTTTATCTTCCATTAAGATCCGTCAAGCAGGCTTACTCGACTCTCAAATTCACCGCGGATTCGCTCTGGGACGAAATGCTGCGCGGCGTTCTGGAACTAAAAGAAGGCTGGTAGAAAGGCGCCGCGGCCTTACTATTGATAATTTAAACCCGCCCGCCGGTCAAATATCAAACTTCAGCGTGCTCTCGGTTCCGCCGTTGCTTTTGATCGTATAGGTTCCTTTTAACTGCTGCGTGATCATTTCGACCAGCCGCAAGCCGAACCCGTTAGAGTTATTTACGTCAAGCCCTTCCGGAAGCCCCCTGCCGTTATCCTTTACGGTCAGGGTCACATGGTTTTCAGCCTTATCCAGAAAAATCTTTATATGGCCGCTTTCTGCGCCGGTGAACGCGTATTTCATTACGTTCGTAAAAAGTTCATTGATAATTATTCCAAGAGAAAATAAATTTTTTGAACTGAGATTGAAATCGGCGACGCGCTTATCGACCGTAATTTTAATATTTTCAGAAAACAGCGCGGTTATAGTATCTACAAGGCTTTCAATATAGGTTTTCGCTGATAATTCTTTATATTCGTCGCTTATCAGCAGCTTGTCGTAGAGAACGCACATGCTTTTGATACGCGCGATAGAGTCAGTAAGCGCATTCTTTACTTCCATAGAGCCGCTCGATTGCGCCTGAAACGAAAGAATGCCGGAAATGGCGGTGATATTGTTTCTTATGCGGTGGTGTACCTCTTTAAGAAGCGTTTCTTTCTCTAAGAGCTGGCGCTTGATCTCTTCTTCGGCCTGCCTGCGCTTTGTGATATCGGTTATTGAACCGAAAAAGCCGGCCACCCGGCCGCCGCAGAAGTGGGGTATGAGCATTACGTTGACGTAGCTTTCCTTTCCGTCTTTATCGAACGTGCGATTCTCGAAATATACCGTTTCCCCATTCAGCACCTTAAGATAATTCGGAAGGGCCCTTTCATATGCTTCTTTTGCGAGAAGATCGGATATCTTTTTTCCGGCGACGTCCTTTACGGCCAGGCCGTACCAGTCGGCGTAAGATTTGTTCACCTGCACGAAACGCAGGTCGGAATCGATATAGGTCAGCAGGGCGTGAACGCCGTCAACCATAAGCGTAAGTTTTTCGTCTCTTGAGCGGAGCTCTTCTTCAGACCGCCTGCAGCAGGCCAGTTCGGCGCTTAATCGTTTATTCGCTTCGAAAAGCCTGAACGCCGCTTTAACGCACGCGGCGAGCGCGGGCCCGCCCGAGCCTTTTACAGCATAGCCGGAGGAGATATTTTCGACATTTTCTGAGATTTCAGCCTGCGGATCGGCTACGAGAAAAATTATCGGCAGTTCGTGTTTTTTTGTGATTATTCCGGCGGCCGACGAGCCTTCAGCACCTTCGTATAAGCCAATGTCCATGAGGACAAGATCGATCCCCGGAACCGTATCTAAAGCTTCAGCCGCCGATTCAACGGCGCTGACGGTTATGACCGCATAACCGCAATTTTCCAGCCGCGTTTTTGCGGCCGCGGCAGAAACAAATTCATCGTCAACAAGGAGCAAGGTCTTTTTATTTTCCGCCATGGTTATTTATTCCTCTGTCGAATACTGTCTTCAATAAGCCGGCGCGGCAGAACGCTTGGCCCGCGGACCGCCTGAATCGATGAAGCGCTTAATCATCTTAAATGGTATCATAAAATAATTCATTTTTCAATAAAAAAATACTTTATCGGTTTTCATCGTTTAATTGGAAATACGGCCAGTTTTTTTCGTGGCCTTGAACTGCGCGATCTTTTCATCGAGGACTTTTGACAAGCCTTCCATTTCAGGCACTTTAGCGAGTTCGACGGCCTTGTGAAACGCCTTAGCGGCCTCGTCCGTCTTGCCTGACTTGTGAAGCATGCAGCCGGTAAGGTAGTATCTTTCTATTTCCTCCGCCGCATCGTCGGATTGAAAATCGAGCGCTTTCGCCGCCATGTCGAACTCGCCGAGCGCGATGCGGCAGAGCGCCGTTTTCAGCGCTATCGAAAAATAGTCGCGGCCGCTTTTTTCTTTGACCGATTTCGACGCCGCGGCTAAACTTGCCAGCGCGCTTTTGTGATCGCCTTTATCGATATCTATTATAGCGAGGTTGAAATTCGCGTCGATATTATCGGGCGCTATTTCGAGCGCTTTTTTGAACATTTCGGACGCGCCGGCGGGGTTGGCTTCGATAAGAAAAATGGCGCCCATATTAATGTATGGTTCGTGCCTTTTGCCGTCGATGCGAGCGGCAGTTTTATAATATTTGACGGCCTCTTTGAGCGCGCCTTTAAGCTGATATGTATAAGCGAGGTTATACACGGCGGCGAAGTTTTTGTTATCGAGTAAATACGCCCGCGAGTAAGCCGAAACCGCTGAGTCGTAATCTCCCGACTTAGAAGCCATATCGCCGATCTCAAGATTGATGCCCACTTCGTCCGAATCGAACGGAGTCATTTGAGAACTGCTTCCGCCCGAAGCGAACGCCGGCGCGCACGAAAATAATGCGACCGCAAAACCCGCCGCAATTGTTCTTTTTATAAATTTAACCGTCCCGGATACGTTTTCATTCATTTTATTCACCTTAAAAAATACAAAGCATTTATGACCATAAATGCTTTGTAATGAATTTTTATTTTTTATTTTTTATTTTTTAACATAAGTATAGACTTAATATTCGCGATTTTAAATCAGGATTTGCCGGCGCGTGCGTTCACGCCGGAGAGCTTTTGACCAAAGCGCCGCCTAAATGCCCGTCGAGGCGCTTATGGCTTTTATGGTTACAGGCGTGCCGGCGCGGACCAGTTTATAAAGTTCGATCGAATCCTGCGAATACATCCTGACGCAGCCGTGCGAGGCCTTCGAGCCGATCGAGTCGGGCCAGGGTGTGCCGTGGATGCCGATTCCGCTCCATTTGGTCTCGAGCCACATGCCGCGCGTCGCTACAGGATCGTAAGGGCGGACATCTTTATAGCCTATCTTGAAATTACCTTCGGGAGTTCTGCTGTCGCCTATAGCCTTTTTGTTGCCGCCGTCGGGGTTTCCGCCGTAGGCGATGGGAAACGCGCGCACCGGCTTGTCGTTGAGATAGACCGTGAGAGTGTATGTTTTTTTGTCGATGATAATCTTTGTCAGCGCGGGATTTTTCTGCAGAGTTTTATATTCGGGCGACAGTTTCGCCAGGCTGCTGTATTCGTAGTAAGCCTTTTTAAAAACGTCGTAGGTCGCCTTGTTGCGAAGTTTGGTATAAGCCTCGTAGGTGGTTTTGAACTTTGCGTGAGCCGCCTCGAGCGCCTCTTTCGAATATTCGGCGTCGGCGAGGAGTTTTTTGTCGGTAGTGGTAACCAATTGCTTAGTTATCCAGCCGGTGGTGCCGTCTTCGAATTTAGCCTTGTAGAAACCGTTCTTTTCTTCGAGTATCTGGAAGCGCGCGCCGTATAATACGTCGTGTATTTTCTTTTCGGAGGTCGAAGGGCCCTTTCTGACGTTGACGCCGTGTCCCGTTACCGCGCCGGTCTTCGGCAGTGCGATTTCGGCGGCGGGCGCTTTCGCCTGGCCGGCATCGGATATTTCGGCTTTGTCGATATTGCGGCCTATCGTGGTTATGGAAGACGACTGGGCCCCGGCGGAGACTATGCTGAATGCAGTAAAGACCGATATCAGAAAAACGGCAAAAGCAAAATTCGTTAGTTTTTTCATGCGACTCACCTCTATATAATATAAATATTTTTTCAGCTTACCAGATAATTATACTACAAATTTATTATTTTGTGCCATATTTTTTTATTTATTAACGGAAAAAGTTAAAGCCGGGTCATAAACCCGGCTTTAATTCATACTCCGCTTTCAGCGGAAGTACGCGGATATATCAGATTCGCGGAATTTATTATTTCGTGGGCGCCGGCTGAGCGGGCATCTGCATTTCCTGAGCGCCTTCGGGCTTTTTGAACATTTCATCGCCGATTTTTTCGAATTTCCAGTCGGTGTAATTCATTTCGCTTACGAGTTCTTCTTTTTCGTTAAAAGTATTCATTTTAACGATGAGATTGTCTTTAGGATTGATCGTCGTAACGACTTTCATTTTGGTGGCGTCGTCGGTGAAAGTGAATGTGACGTTTTCGCCGTCTTTGCCTTCGGTGTAATTGATATCTTTTTTAAGGTCAGTCGGCGAGGGAGGAACGGGCATGGTCATTAACATGTTAGCGGCTTCCATGTAGTTCCACGCTACGTCGCCGTCTATTACCATTCTGGTTTTCTGGCCGGCGACTTCGCTGTCCATTCTATAATGTTTCGCGTCTTTGAAGTACGCTTTCGTTTTGGTGACGAATTCCTGATTATTCATTTTTGCTTTTACTTCCATCGAAAAGGTGACGTCTGCGGTCATTTTTTCGTAAGCTTTCATTAAGAGTTCGGGGATCTTGGCGTCGCCGGCTTTAACTTCAGCTGCAGGAACGGCCGCGGGAGCGGTTTCTACCGCGGGTGCGGCTTCGGGTGCTGGAGCGGCTTCCTGAGCGAAAACCGTGACGGCCATCGATAGAACGAACAATACCGTAAACATAACTGCGAACTTTTTCATAATACCTCCAAAAATTGAATTACCTTGAAGAAGATAATATCACTTATTTTTTATTTTTACAAATGAATTTTTTCGTTTTTGATTTTTTTTAAGACCGCTTACTAATCGGGTTAATTTCATTAAAAATTTCCCCCGCCATGATCCGGATAAATAGATATTGAAAATAAATACAAAATAATGTATAATTAGGGGAATTTTATCTTAACTTAAAATTTGACCTTTTCAAAAAATAACATGGTATGAATGGAGAACATTTTTAATGCAGTACAAAAATTTTACCCTGGACGATTTCCAGGTTCAGGCGCTGGAAGCCATAGACAATCAAAATACCGTAATAGTCTGCGCGCCGACCGGATCAGGAAAAACCCTCGTCGCCGAATACATAATCGATAAATGCATTCGCGAGAACGCCGAAGTCATCTACACCGCGCCGATCAAGGCGCTTTCCAACCAGAAATACCGCGATTTCAAAGCCGCTTACGGCGACAAGGTCGGAATAATAACGGGCGACGTCGTTATAAACCAGAACGCGCCCTGCCTTATAATGACAACCGAAATATTCAGAAATATCGTATACGACGACCCACAGAGGCTCACACACGTCAAATACGTCATTTTCGACGAAATCCACTTCATAGAAGACCCGCGCCGCGGCACGGTCTGGGAAGAGAGCATCATGCTCGCCCCGACCCATATCCGTTTTTTAAGTTTATCCGCCACCATAGCCAATGTCGAAGAACTCGCCGGCTGGATGCAGTCGATACGCGGCCACGAGGTATCCATAGTTCTGCACACGATAAGGCCCGTTCCGCTCGACTCGTTCGTTTACATTGACGGCGGCAACAAGGCTTTTCCGCTCAAAAGTCTCAACAGCGCGCTTTCATACGCGAACTCCATATCCGACAGAAAAAAGCAGCTGATCGCTTCCGGCGCGCCGCTCGAGCAGCAGCGCACGGGCGTTTCGGTCTTCGAATACCTCAAGGGAAAAGACCTCATGCCCACCCTCTGCTTCAGTTTCTCGCGCAAAACATGTGAAAAGAAAGCCTTCTTTTATAAATACATGAACCTTCTCACGCCCGAAGAAGCCGATGAGGCCGTCAAAATTTACGACGAGCACATCACCCGGTTCAACCTCCAAAACTATATGTCCAGCCAGAACCTCAGAAAGCTCGTCGAGCACGGCACGGCATATCATCACGCCGGAATGCTTCCTCCGCAAAAAGATATCGTGGAAATTCTGTTCTCGAAAAATTTAATCAAACTCCTTTTCGCGACCGAAACCTTCGCGGTCGGCATCAATATGCCCGCGCGCACGGTAGTTTTCGACGGACTCGAAAAGAACGACGGCGTTTCGTTCCGCTACCTGAAATCGCACGAATATCAGCAGATGTCGGGCCGCGCCGGGCGCCGCGGGATCGACCCCAAGGGCTTCGTTTACGCCCTGATCGACCCTAAATTCTATAACTACGCAGAGGTCCGTAAAACCCTCACCGGCCGCATCGAGCCCCTGAAGAGCCAGTTCGCGTTCTCGTATTCGAGCATACTCAACCTTTACGCCGACCGCGACCGCGGCCAGATCATCGAGCTCTGCCACAAATCGTTCGGCTATTTCCAGATGAAAAACGTCATCCAGACCAAGATAGACCGCATCAAAACCGTCGAGAAAAGCCTCGACGCGCTTGACTGCCAGCTGCCCCAGCCGCGCAAGACGCTCGTCGAATACGTCGAGACCCTCAAAGACGCCGAAGCGCGCAAAAGGCATTTCATCGAGCTGAAACGCTCCCTCAGAAAGACCAGGCCCGAAGAACACGCTGGCATCCGCTCCCAGATGCACCAGGCGCAAAACGACATGAACTTCATGCGCCGCGATATGAAAAAACTCAAATGCTCGCATTGCCATTATAATACCAACTGCATCGCGCTCGCCGACGGTTACGTAAAGGCCAAGGAAGAATTATACGAAATCAGCAACTACATGGGATTCGACCTGGACGAAAAATTCTCTTTCCTCGAGGCTATCGGATACGTCGACAAAGAAAAACTGATGCCCAGGGGCGTTTTCGCCTCGCAGATATTCGGCTATGAAATACACGCCACCGAACTTTATTTCGACGGCTATATCCAGCGGCTGAACGAAGACGAGCTCAACGCGCTCATCTGCGGCATAGTTTTCGAAAATAAGACCAGGGCCGCCTATACCATAAGCAACCGCGAGCTCAAGCACGTGCTGCGCGAATTCCGCATGAAAATAGACGACATGGTGAGAACCGAGCTCCAACACTGCAAGTTCGGTAGCGTCAAGCCGCTCGAGAACGCCATGGCCGAAACGGCCTACCGCTGGAGCGCCGGGGCGACTTTCAAGGAGATCACTTCCAGCCAGACGCTGCTTCTCGAAGGCGATCTGATACGCCTTTTCCGAAACTGCGTCGACCTGCTTCGCCAGCTCAGACGCACGCTGGTTCAGGACCCTTCGGCCTTCGCGAAGATCGAATCGTGCCTGAGAAAAATGAACCGCGACGTCGTCGACGCCGCCCAGTACTTTTAAGGCGGGCCGTGGTTCGTCCATGAAAAAAAACACATTACATATCGTTGATATTGCATATAGCCTTCTTTTTTTCTCCCGCGTCAATTCCGCCGCGGCGTTATTGCTCGCTGCCGTGATTTTGTTTTCAGCCGCGCCCGCCCGCTGCGGCGGTCTCGAAGAACTCGACAAACTTAAACGCGCCGAATTAAAAATGAAGACGATCAAGGAAAAACGCTTTGAGCAGGGCGAGGCGCTTCAGTATTCCAGGTCAAAACCGACCGGCCCTCTTGAATTTTACGATCCGCGCGAAACGGTTAAAATGATAAAAATAACCGACGGCTGCGTAAAAAAACTGAAAAAATTCCCGGACGCCGACATGGTGAAGACCGTCTGCGACTATATGCTTCGCGCGCGCGCGGCAGCCGTCGGGATCGAAATGATCTACGATACGCCGTCCGTTAACGATTCGGGGCTTCGCGCCCTGCTTTCACGCACGACGCGCGTGGTTCTCGCCTCCGAGGTCACGCTCGATCCGAACAGTTACTTTAAAAATTGGGGCGGCGCCGCGCGCGAATTCGGCCTGAAACTTCCTCACGACGCTCTGAACGAAGCGGCGCGCAAAAAGGGATTCGTCAATTTCGACGTATCGGGAGGCTTCGCCGAACTCCGCTGCCGCACGTTCCTGGTTAAAAAAGGCGAGCTCATACTTTCAATGCCTCTCGCGCTTATGTTTTTAAAGGAAAACGCAGAAGAGTTCGACATAGTTAAAAGCGCCGCGGAAGACACCGACGGCTATTCGAAATACGAGATCCGTTTCGGCCAGTTGACCGCGCCCGAGGCATTTATTCCACAATGCGCATATACTTTCGAATACGATACGTTCGGCGACATCTATGAAAAAGCTTCACGCTTCATAGCCTCGCCCGACCCGGCGGCTCTTCCAAAATCATATGAAGGCAGGATCATTCTTATCGGCGACGCCACGCGGAACGCGAAAACATACATACTGAAACTAAAACAGATACATAACGCGGACATCATAGCCAACTGCATAGTCGAAATTTACAACGCGAACGCCGTCCGCGCGTTCAACAAAACTAACGGAGCGCAAAACAGATGATCACCGAAGAAGAAATCAGCAAAAACCGGAAAAATCTAGGCAAGGAAAAGCGATCGCTCGACCCGCTTTACAACATTTTAAAGGCCGAAAGGCAGGACGGCGTGGGCGCCGAATTCATCCTCGAGAGCATAATGAAAATGAAGGGCGCAAAAGGCGCGCTCGCCATCAAACTCGCCGAAACGCACATAGGCGACGACCCGCGTTTCATATTCGCGGACGGCGTGTGCAAACTCAAACAAGCGCCGCGCGGCGCGGAACTCTTCAACGCACCTTCATACTGCGCGGTGGACATCGAAACGACCGGGCTTTCGGCCAAGAACGACGCGATCATTGAGATCGCCGCCGTGCGCGTCTGCGACGGCCTGATAGCCGGCTCGTTCTCGTCGCTTGTAAACCCTGGCGTATCCATCAGCGAAGAAATAACAAAAATAAACGGCATCACGAACGAAATGGTAGAAAACGCCCCCTTTATAGAAGACGTCATGCCGAAGTTCCTCGACTTCCTTTCCGATTCGGTTTTCGTGGCGCATAATTCCCCATTCGACCTCGCTTTCATAAACGAGGCCCTGCAGCGCCAGTATTACCAGAAAATGGTCAATCCCATCATATGCACGCTCAAACTTTCCAAAATGATTTATCCGAGCTTCGACTCGCACTCGCTCGGTTCGGTCACAAAAAAAATGAAGATCGGCATGACCAGCCATCACAGGGCGCTTTCTGACGCTGAAGCGTGCGCGAGAATACTTATAAATCTTTTGAAAACTATCAAAAGCGGGGCGAATAAAAATTGAATTTCGAACGAAGCAAAAAAATTATAGGCGCTCTTATCGATAATATCGAAAAAACTGTCAAAGGCAAGCGCGAAGCCGTAACGCTGGCACTGACGGGCTTGCTCGCTAAATCGCACATACTAATAGAGGACATCCCCGGCATAGGCAAAACCACGCTCGCCATGGCGCTCGCGCGCTCGATCGACGCCGAATTCAGGCGCATCCAGATGACTGCCGACATGCTGCCTGCCGATATCCTCGGCGGCCTCGTGTTCAACCCGAAAAGCCAGGAATTCGAAGTGCGCTTCGGGCCTATTTGCGCAAATATCGTCCTGTGCGACGAGATAAACCGCTCGACGCCGCGCACGCAGTCGGCTCTGCTTGAATGCATGGCCGAAGGCCGCGTCACCATCGACCGCCAGACGCACACGCTGAGCGACCCGTTCATGGTCGTCGCGACGCAGAACCCCATGGAATACGAAGGCTGCTACATGCTCGGCGAATCGCAGAAAGACCGCTTCATAATATCTTTTAAAATGGGCTATCCCGATTACGAACACGAAAAAAATATAATAAAGACGCATAAGGACGTGCGCATCAACGACGCCGAGATAAGCGCGGTGGCGAATGTCGAAGACGTTCTTTTCCTTCAGGAAGAAACCGCCGCCGTTGCCGTAAGCGACGCCGTGCTGGAATACGTCATGAATATAATCAAGGAAACCCGCAAAGACAGGCGCGTTTCAATAGGGGCGTCCACGCGCGGCGCGATAATGCTCAAAATCGCTTCCTGCGCGTACGCTCTCATCGCCGGCCGCGACCACGTTATATTCGACGACGTGAAGTACCTCGCGCCCTACGTCCTGGCGCACAGGATAGAGCCGGCCTCCGAATACGCCCTCGAGCGCGACATCGCCTTCAACATCATAAGGGACTGCGTGGACAATATCGCCGTCAACTAACCCCGCGCCGGCTGACGGCGGCAATACTGATTACTAACGACTAATGACTAACGACTAACGACTGATTTATGAAATTATTACTTGCTTTCCTGTGGCTGTTTTTCCTCATCAGCGCCTTTAATTCGGCCAACAATCTGTTCTACCTGGTTTTCGCGCTGTTCACGGCGTTTTTTGCCGCGCCAGCCGTCATCGCGCGCCGCGCCGGAATCGGCCTCAGCGTTAAATTAACCCCGCCCGCGGCCGTTTTCGCCGGAAGCGCCGAAAGCGTCGCCGTCGAGATCACCAACGCCTGCGGCGCGGAAAAATTCATGCTCGAATTCGCCCCGGCCGACGAGGAACTTTACAGTTTCTCGCGGGCGCGCCTTCCTTATTTAAGCCCCGCGGGCGTCAGGACCGTTCCGCTGGATTTCCATTTTAAAAAACGCGGCCTGGCGATAGTCAGGCCTTTATCGGTCAAATCGAATATTCCCCTGCTGCTGAAGGAAAAATACATAACCGTAGGCGCTGAAAGGCACATGATCGTTTTCCCCGAGGTTGCGGCCGTGAGGTTCGCGGCACCCGGCAGCGCCGGAAATTCGGCCGCGAAAAAGAGGGTCTTCAATTCAGATTACGGCGAGCTGAGTAAATTCAAGGACTACGGCGCCGGCGATTCCCCTTCGAAAATAAACTGGCGCCATTACTCCGTCACAAAAACCCTCATAGTGCCTCAGAACGAGAATCAGGTCAGGGTGGAAAACTCCGTCCTGCTGCTGCTTGCCGAAGACCACGCGAGCGGAAGCCCCTCGTACGAACTCGCCGTCAGCGCCGCCGCCAGCATCATAAAAAGCCTTCACGACAGGCGGCTTTCGTTCAAACTGATAAGCGTATCCGATAAGGTGAAGGTGATCGACTCCAGGAGCGCGCCTATCGAAAAAATACTGACGCATCTGGCGCTTTTAGACCAGAACCGCACGATATCCGGCGCGCGCCTGGCACGCGCGGCGAAAAACGCCGTCAATTCGGCGTCGGTTTACGCCGTATCGTCCCAACGCTTCGAAGGCCTGAATTTTTTGCACCGCTTCCTCGGCGACAGGCTGCGTAAAATTATAATCGCCTCCGGCGACGCCGCGGAGGGCGCGGCTAAAGCGGGCGGCAAACTGGTGGAAATAACATCGCTTAAAAACCTCAGCGAAACCGCGTTATGAAATTTATATTATCAAAAGACGACTTTAAAAAACTGCCGTTCTATAAAAACATGAGCATCTATCTGCCCGGAATGCTTTTCATGGTGCTGATGGTATTCATGCCGCTTTTCGAGCGCTATGCGTATAAATTCTTTTACGCTTCGCTCTACGCGCTCGCGGTCGCCTTCTATTCGGTGTTCGTCAGAGACCATAAAATGTCGGCGCGGTTCATAATGCTCCTGCGCCTTCTGTCCTTCGTTTACGTGGCGGTGATAGCACTTCGCTATAACATAAATTTCGCCATAATCGGCTTTTTGACCATTTATCAGATAACGCGCCTTCTGGATCTGACCTTTTTCAAAAACTATATGATGAGCTTTCTGATCTATCTCGGCGTTTTTTATCTTTCGCTTCCCAATCACAGCGGAATATGGATCCTGCTTTATTTTTCGGCGTTCATAATCATAGGAACGCATTTCCTGATAGCTAATTTCGCCCGCGGCTGCCGGCTGCCGATTCCGGGCGAAAAGCCCTCCCCTGAAACCGCCGGCGGGGCCAGGGACGAAGGCGAAAGTGAAAACGAACGCGCGGCGGACGGCGGTTTAACCGGTTATCACATTTACAGGCTCGCGAGAGTATATGCTATTTATATAATATTCATTTCCCTCGCAGTGTTCATTCTCATGCCGCGGGTAAGGCTTCATCTGTTCAATCCTTTTTATTTCAGGTTCGCCGGGATGTCTTCGATATTCAGCTTCAACTCGATCGAAAACATTAAGGAATCCTCATCGATAATAATGCGCATCACCAAAGACGGCGACGCCGGCACTTATTATAAGATGAAATCTTTCAACCGTTACTGGTACAGGCGGCGCGAATGGATAGCGACCGGATTCGGCAGCCGCCGCGTCCGCGGCGACAGTAAAAACAACTTCATAATAAACGACGACACGTCCGAACTGACCCTCGCCCCCGGCACTCTCATCAACGCCACCTACTTCGTGAAGGTCAACTCCGAAGGATACGTTCCGCACCTGTATTTTCCGCTCTCGATAAATCTTACCACGGCGACCCTTTATAACGACTACATCGAGAATTTATACGCCAGCGAGGCGGAGGGCACGATAAAGACCTCCTCCTACGTCATAGACCCGGGCGAGGACCTGCTGCGCAATACGCAGGGCCCCGACCCTTTAAGGATCGCCAACTACTACTACTTCATGTACCCGAACGAACTCGGCCGCATCAGGCAGCTTGCGCGGCGCCTCACCGAGCCGCACGTTTCGCGCTACGACAAGGTAAGCGCCATAGTGAGCCATCTTCAGAACAATTTCAAATACACGACCGCCGTAGGCGATCTTTACGACGAATACAAGGACTCCAACTACGATCCGAACGAGGTCTTCCTGTTCATGATCAAGGCAGGCCACTGCGAGTTCTTCGCGTCGGCGATGACGCTTATGTGCCAGTCGGTGGGAATTCCCGCGCGCCTGGTCAGCGGATTCGCCTCGCCCGAGTACAACGAGAGCGGCGATTACTTCCTTGTAAGAGGCAGCGACGCCCACGCGTGGGTCGAGGTATATTTTCCGAACGTGGGCTTCGTGGCGTTCGACCCCACGGCCGCTTCCATCGAAAGCGAAAAAGCGCGGTTCAAGTTCCTTTCGTTTTTGAACAAATATATCGACAACCTGAATTTCTACATCGAAAACTACGTTTCATATTACAGCAACGAATTCATTATAGGCTTTTTCGTAAAAACTTACGAAACGCTTAAAAGTGCCATGGAATACGCCGCTATGACGTTCAGCGGCGGCGGCGACGGGCGCGCCCCGGAAGAATCGCGCTTCCGCGAAAGTTTCGCGAAAAATTTCAAATATAATATGCTCCTGTTTTCGCCTTTTTTCGTTTTTATCTTCGTTATAACCTTCTCGCGGTGGATAAAGCCGGCGGCATTCCGGTTTCTGAGCCTGTTTTTAGACGCGCGCTCGTCTTACAGGATAGCGGGAATACTTTCGCTGGCCGGCTCCGCGCGGCCGGATTTCTACGCTGAATTCACCGCCGCGCTCGCGAGGAACGGCATCGTAAAAATGCCCGCCGAAACGCCTTACGAATTCAACGATAAATTAGTCAAATTGAATATTCTTCCGCCCGAATATCTCCTCAAGTGCGAAAAGATAGCCGGCCTCTTCTATTCGATAAAGTGCGCGATGAAAGATCCGCGGGCCGCCGAGATCGACGAGGCGCATTTTATGATAATGGAAATCGACGCGAAACTCGGCGCCTCTGCAAAAAGCAGACGGCAAAACGCCTGAGTGCCTGCCGCCCGGCCCGGCGCGCCTCGAAACGGTTCAAAGTAAATAAATGAAATAAAAACGGCCGCCGAAACTGATTTTTCGGACGGCCGTTATATGTATCGGATTTACCCGTTTAAATAACTTTAATAAAGGTCGCAGGTCGGGAAGGATTCGCCGGCTCTCTGTTCCGTCGGCGGAAGCGAAATATGCATATGGACGAAACGCCATTGCTCTTCGCGATGCTCGAGCACCGCGCTGAGCCTGGTCATAAACTCCTTGCTTTTTCCATGGATCTTCGTTTTAAAATCCACTTCGGCGGCGAGCCAGGCGACGTCGCCTACAACAGAGACGGTCTCCCATTTCTGGCTTACGTGGACCTTTTCCGACTGCACGAAATCACGTTCGAACTGGTTTTTCAATTTATCGAGGCCAAGGCATTTTTCGTCGCAGCCGGTGCCTATGAAAACGACTCCGGGCCTGTTCGAAAAAAGGCCTATGACGCCGTTAACATCTTTTTTTTCGTAAGCTTTCATAAAATGGTCGAGAGCGCTTTTGACTTTAGTTTCGTGTTTCATCATGACTTCATTTCCCCTTTAAATAAAGTATCGGTTTACTATACTCTATACGCTTTTTATCCGCTGAGTTCAACTTTAATTTATGCTTATGTCGTCGTCAGATATTTATAAAAATTAAATTTTCACAAATATTATAGCACATTCCGCTTTTTTTTTCAACATCAATCGCGGAAATGGAACGCGTGATTCATTCACGCTTATACTATTGAGTGTTCTTCCTTTTCGGCCGCGCCGTTGTCTTTGATGTCGGTATCGGGCCCGCTCAGTACGGGGATCAGATTCTTTTCTTTAAGATCGCCGTAAACCGACTCGGAAACTCCGATCTCGCCTATACGGACGATAAGTTCCGCCTCCGTGATCTGAGGGTTCTGACCGATGATCGCCGTGATCTTCGGAAGCGCCGCCGCGATGCGTTTTTCTTCGAGGTCTTTCTTTTTGTCGGAGGTCTTTGAGAGCGTCGAATTTATGCGGGCGATCTGCGACTCCATGCGGTCTTTTTCGGCCTGCGTCGGATATGTGCCGTCGGCCTTTTTCGAATTCATTTTGTTGTAGAGCCCCTGACGGTCTTTCGTGCCGCTGCGGTATATTTCGGTTATGTAATTGAGCGCGCTGTCGTAATCGTCGAGCCGCACGTAAAGGTCTTCAATCAGGTCCACCGCGTTCAGCCTTTTTTCGGGAGTGTCAAAAAAGTCTTCGTTGGTGTAAGACAGCGTATAATTTTTCACCGCGAGCGACAGCGCAGCCTTTTCGCTGAGCGGAAGGTCGGGCCAGTTCGACATCAGCGACATAAGGAAATCGACGTACGAGGGAAAGTTGTAATAAGGCTTATTTTCAGAGCCACCCTTATCGCCGAGCAGTTTTCCCTGCTGATCGAGGACGGCCGTAGTTTTGACGCGCCCGATGCCGGCGGTAATGTTTTTCATGCTTGAAAGAAATGTCGCTATATTGGCGTAGTACGGATTATTCATAGGGGCCTCTCCGCCGTAGAGCTCGGTAAGCCTGTTCTTTATATTCGCTAACAGTTTGGTGACGCTTGCTTCCAATTTAGAATAATTCGCGTCGATCTCGTCTAAATTTTTAAATATCTGCTTCAGCTTGACCGATTCGGATGCGCTATCGACCGAACCGTATTTTTCACGGTAGAGCCACGCTATTCTTAAATATATGCGGGCGAGTTTAAAATAACTTTTATCTTCGACGCGCACGGGCATTTCGTTGATATATGCCGACGTCAGATATAAATTGACGGCCGTTTCGAAAGAAGGTATGCTCAGGTCGGTATACCTTAAAATTTCAGACATGAATGGCATTTTCACTGCTTCGCCCGGCTTGTATGTTTTTTTCAGGGCGAGCATTTTCGAGTCGGTTCTCCTCTCGAAATTTTCGCTGAAATCGGTATAAAAGCAGGTGGTGCAGCGCCACATCGCATAATGAAGCGGGTTCAGCTGGCTGAATTCGGGATCCGTCCATTTAAAGGACTTCGGCCTCTGGTCGGACTCTTTGTCTAAAACTGCATAAAGCCCGCCTTTGATCTTGTACGACTGAAACTGGCTCATGCAGATCGGGCATGTAACGGTTACCGTCATGAACGGCGTTTTTTTCTGTTCCATTTTTACCTCTATTTACTTTTTAATGAAAAACAACGAACCGAAAGAAAATAATGAGCAGACCCTGCGCCGCGCGCTATTTCAGTTTGGATCCGCTCAGGGATTTTTCATAGGTGCTTTTATAAATAATATATTTTTTCAATCGGAGGTCGAGTTCTTTTCGAACTCTCTCGTCGCCTGGATCATTTGATTTCAAATACTCGACGTAATCTTTATAGGCTTTCTGCATGAGCGCCAGCGAAGAATTCGATCCGGAGCCGGCCTGAGTTTCTCCGGTTAAGCCGGAAGATATCGCGAGCGGAGTTTCAACGACAGTGGAGGCGCTTTCAACCGGAGCCGCGCCGGAAGCGGCTATAGCTGCCGACGTTTTGAAAAGGGCGGCCAGCTTTTCCAGTTCGACGTTATTTAAGTCCGCGGCGGCCGAATATTGCTTTTCGTAAAAATATTTCAGCGGATTCATGATCTTTTCGCCGAATTTTCTGCCGGCCGCTCTTTTTTGATATTTAACATTTTTATCGATCAGCGCGCGGACCTTCGCGTGCAGACCGGCGGGAGCGTTTGGCGCTCTTTGCGCCGATGCAAGGCTTCTGGCCGCGCCGGCATTCTCAAAAGCTGCGTCGCTGGCGGCCTTTTTGGCGATATATTTAATCGGATCGAGTTTCGATGAGAGGTACGCTTCGCGATATGCGGAAAGCCTTTTGTGCTGAGCATTTCTGAATGCCGCCGCCTGAGCGGGCGAAAGCCCCGCGCCGCTGATCTCGGATTCGGTCATCTCTTTTTGATAATCGACAAACGCATCGATATATTCGCGTTTTTCTTTCGAGTCGGTGCCGGGTATGAAAGAATACCAGCGAGGCTCTTTCAGTTTTTTATACGCCGACCTGTATTTTTTTGATTTCTCGCTTTTTTTAGCGGCATCCGCGCCGACGCCGTCGGTGTAGTCGATTATTTCCTCGTAGGTGAGGCCTTTTTTAAGAAGAAGCGCCGAAAGGAATTTTCCCATTGACTGCGTCGACTTCGATTTTGACTCAAAAAATTTCGACACAAGGCCTTCGAGCCTGCCCGAAGTGAATTTAGAGGTCCTGAGGAATTCGGAATCTTTTGCGATCGCCGAAGCGAACTGCATTCCGATATATGTGATATCGCTGATCTGCTTATCGACGAAGGATTTCACGGCGTTTTCAGAAAGCTTTATCCCGCCGCCACCCGCGACATTATCTTTGACGGCGGCCACGGCTTCGTAAAATCCGCCAGCGCCGTTCACGCCGAGATAATAATCGCTGTAGAACGAGCGGGCCTGTTCGAACAATTCAGGATTATCGTCGATCAGTATGTCGAAAATCGCCTTCTGAACAGCAATACCGGCTTTGAACAAAATTTCTTTTTTAGCGAACGAGGCTTTATCGAAACCGGCGTTTTCGCCGGTCAGCGAATTATATTCGTCGAGCGCCGCCTTGATCAGAGACAAATCGACGTTGGGGACGAATTTACCGAACCTGGAGTTGTATCCGTAAAAATAATCGTAGTAGCAGATCATATCCATGAAAAGATAGGCCACGTAATGGTCGAGTTCGTGTTTCACGCCAAAAGTCTTCTTCGAGTTGGCATACCCTGACTGCTCGTGGGCGGTTTTATCGGCGGCCGCATGCGAGAGATATCCGTATATGTTGCAGATCATGGTTTTATCGCGGCTTTTATCGAGTTTCGCCAGAAGCTTAAGAGAGGCCTTATAAAAATTTTCGCCGTGAAATATTTTATAAAACTCGTCTTTAGTAGCGGGGCTGATGAAATTGGTAGTGATATCCGGAAGCGACGAGCTGAAGACGGCCTGCGGCAGAAGGGATGGAAATTCAGAAAAAGCTTCGGCGCTCGCGGCCGCATGAGTATATGTGGACCACGCCAGCGCCGGCGTGACGGAAGATGCCGGCAAAGCCAGTAAAATAGTTGATATGAGGGCGATTTTTATAAATTGTTTGAAAATTTTATCAATCATGGTATAATTATACAAAATAGATTGAAGTTTGTCAAAAAAATACTCGCGACGGAATAAAAAACTTGTATGAACACATTATCTTCCGGCGGAATAATTTTTTGCGAACATCTAAATGTCATCAGTCAGAGGGATTTTTATTATGAAAAACAATCACGCTCAAAAATCGGATCAATTTATTTCCTTTTTCCCGGCTTCTTTTATTTTCAATGCGCGCTTTGCTCTTATCCCGGCCGTCTTTTTGATTCTGGCTGAATTTTTCGCGGCGGCGGTCCTTTTCGCAGCTCCTCCGGTAAAGCCGGCGGGAGCGGTTTGCCAATATCCGTGGCTTGAAAATTACGGCTCCGAACGATCGCTTGTTTCAAGAATCGCGCCCCCCGAGGGATTCACAAGAATCGCCGTCGAAAGCGGAAGTTTCGCCGAATGGCTCCGCGGGCTGCCGCTGAAAGACGGAAAACCGCCGGTGTATCTTTACGATAAAAGGCTCAAAAGCAATCAGGGGGCGCATTACGCGGTTATCGACATTGGCTGCGGCACGCGCGACCTTCAGCAGTGCGCCGACGCCATAATGAGGCTGCGCGGCGAATATCTTTTCTCGAAGGGCGAGATTAAATCGATCAAATTCAACACGGGCGACGCCGCGCGGTCATCTTTCGAAGGCTGGCTCAAAAAACGGCCGGCGGGAGCGTCACGAACGGCTAATTATCATAATTTTCAAAAATACATGATATATGTTTTTTCTTTTGCCGGGACCTATTCGATGTCAAGATCTCTGAAAAAAGTGGGGTCGATCGAAGAAATGCGCATAGGCGACATATTCATCAAGGGCGGATTCCCGGGACACGCGGTCCTGGTGACGGATATCGCCGAAAACGGAAAAACAGGCGAGAAAGTTTTCATGCTGCTTCAAAGTTATATGCCGGCGCAGGATATGCACATATTAAACAATCCCGGCGACCGGCAGCTCAGCCCCTGGTATAAATCGAATTTCGGCGAATCGCTCGAAACGCCCGAATGGGATTTCACCCGCGCGCAGTTAATGAGGTTTTGACACATGTGCGTTACCGATATCGTTAAATTGAGCCCCGAAGAGATCGCGCTTTACGAATCCTATATGCGCGAGGCGATAATTGAAGCCGTACTGTGCGCGGATAGCGAAGACGTACCGGTCGGCGCAATCGTGGTTTATGAAAATAAAATAATCGGGCGCGGCAGAAACGGCCGCGAAAAACTTCAATCGCCTCTGTGGCACGCTGAAATGGCGGCCTGCGAGGAGGCCGCGAAATATCTCGGCCGCTGGAACCTTACCGGCGCGTCGCTTATCGTAACGAAGGAGCCGTGCGTCATGTGCGCCGGCCTTATAGTTCAGTCACGCCTGAGCGAGTGCGTTTTCGCCGTAACCGATACGAAGGGCGGCGGCTGCGGCGGCAATATGCAGATAGCGCACAACCCCGCGCTTAACCACAGAGCGCACCTGATACGCGGCGCGCTCGAAAGCGAATGCCTCGAACTCATCCGTGATTTTTTCAAAAAAAAAAGAAAATAGACGCCGGAAAATATCGAAATTTTAAAAACGAATTAAAATTATTAAAAATATTGACAACACTTTTAAATTATGGTATAATTATGACGTTATGTGGAGGAATCGCCTAATGGTATGGCAGCAGACTTGAAATCTGCCGCGGGCAACCGTGTGAGAGTTCGAATCCCTCTTCCTCCGCTTTGCATGGAGAGATGGCCGAGTGGTCGAAGGCGCATGCCTGCTAAGTGTGTATACTCCAAAAGGGTATCGAGGGTTCGAATCCCTCTCTCTCCGTTTTAAAAATTATATACTCTCGTGTGCCTGTAGCTCAATGGATAGAGCGGCAGACTACGGATCTGTAGGTTGGTGGTTCAACTCCACTCAGGCACACTATCATTTTTAAAGGGGCGTATTTTTAATGCGCCCCTTTATGGTATCATATCAACGCTTTTTCGACGGGCGGGCCGCTTCGTGGTAAAATTTCCATTAAGACTTAAATTCATACTCTGGATCGCTTTCCTGGTATCCTTCATAATAATCACGGCGTCTTCGGTTTCTTTCCACCATATCACGCGCGTATTGACCGAGGGTCTCGAAATGCCAGGCGTAAACATGGCCGCATCGCTGGCCACGATGCTTCCGGACGCATTCAAAAACAAATCCGGCGAAGAGCTTTCAGGACTCGCAGGACACATCGTAAAATCGAGCGCTAATATCATCGAAATAAGCGTTTTCGACACCGGCTGGAAATATATCGCGCACGCCCGCAAAGACGGCTCGGCTTCGCTTATCGGTCGGACGCTCCCGAAGGATGAACGCGCCAAATATATGGGCGCCAGAACCGCCTCGCGCATACACGGCGAAAACGAGCGCGATTTCGCCGAGTTCGGCTCTCCCATAAAAGATTCCGACGCCCGTTTCGGCTTCATTTCAGTCAAATACTCGACCGTCCGGTTCAACGGCGAAATAAGCACCGCCATCAACTTCATAATATGGCTTTCGCTGATATCGCTGGTAGCCGGCATCGTACTTTCGGTCATCATGGCCAATTTCATAACCAGAAAACTCAAAGAGCTCATAACGCGCGTGGAGCTCGTCGCGCGCGGCGATTATTCCAGGCAGGACGACATCTGCTCGCACGATGAAATAGGGCTTTTATCCTCGCGCATAAACGAAATGACGCAGGGGCTTCTCGAAAAATCAAGGATAATGCGCTTCGTACCAGAAACGCTCAACAGCCTTGTCAAAAACGACAGCGATTTCTTCCGCGAAAGCGGCGTCGAACGAAAAGTTACGGTTCTATTCACCGATATTCGCAACTTCACGGGCCTTTCCGAATCGAACCCGCCCGACGAAATGCTGAAAATGCTCAACGGTTATCTCGAAACCATGACGGCCGTCATCAAACGCAACGGCGGCGTGGTAGATAAGTTTATCGGAGACGCCGTCATGGCGGTTTTTTACCCCGACGAAAATTCCGACGACGAGATCCGCGCGGTCACCTGCGCGATACAGATGACCGAAGAACTCTGGCATTTCAACCACGCGCGCGAAAACGGCGGCCGGTTCAAGATCCAGATCGGCGTCGGCATAAACACCGGCAAGGTCATAGCGGGGATGATAGGCTCGAGCTCCGGAAGGCTCGACTACACGGTCATCGGCGACACGGTCAACCTTGCATCCCGCCTTGAAGGCCTTTCGCGCGACGGCAAATATACCAAAATAGTCGTATCCGAAACCACCTTCGACGCAGTAAAAAATATCTTCGACGCCGAACTTATGGCGCCGATGCCCGTCAAAGGCAAGAAAGATCCGGTCAGCATGTACGAGATCATAGGTTTGAAAGATATCGACAAACTTATCGCGGGCCTTGCGTCATCCGATGAAAAACAGCGCTACAACGCCGTAAGCATGATAGGCCTCACCGGAAGGCCCGAACTTATCAAAAATATTCTTCCGATGATGAACGACGGCTCGCATCTGGTCAAAATGGCCGCGGTGTCGGCTCTCAAAAATCTCATGCTGACCGATTTCGAACTGGTGAAGCTGCTTTTCGGCGTGCTTGAAACCGAAACCAACGCTCACGTTATCTCTAATTTCGTGCTTGAAATAGGCGCAATCGGCGAAGACGAAGACCGCAAAAAACTGCTGAAGTATATAGACCACGACGACGCCCGCGTGCGCGCCAACGCTATAGAATCCATAGGTTTTATAAAAGACAGGAGTTTCATAATAACCGTGCTCGAAAGAAAACTCACCGACCCGAACAACCGCAACCGCGCCAACGCCGCCATACGGCTTTACCAGCTCGGCGAGCTCGGCGGCCTTAAAACTCTCATCGAAATGTGCCGTGACGGCTCCAATTATCTTATGCGGGCATCCGGCGCCTACGGCCTGGGCGAAATAACCTCGAAGGAACAGGCCCGCGTTATCGCCGAAAAACTTGACGATATCAACCGGCTGTTTTTGCCGGAAAGGCTCGACATGCTTGAAAACGCCCGCCTCACACTCGAAACGCTCCTCGGCGACCCCGAGGTCATAGTCAGAACGAACTCGGCGCGCGCGCTCGGCCGCATGGGAAACCCTCTCGCCATAACCGCGCTGGTCAACAAGATCAAAACCCTGACATCCAAGGACGACCTCTACCAGCCGGCGCTCGACGCCCTCAAGGAACTCACCTCCCCGAACGTATTCAAGCAGCTTGAAAGACGCTTCGTCGACGGGATAGAATAGGCGCCGCGCAATCAAAATCAGTCTCTTGACAATTATCGCCATTAGTGGTATTATAAATTCGCACGGGGATGTGGCTCAGCTGGGAGAGCGCTGCCTTCGCAAGGCAGAGGCCGTCGGTTCGAACCCGATCATCTCCATAAAAACCGCCCGATATTACCTTCGGACGGTTTTTTCATTTGTTTTGTTATGATACTAAAAATTTATACTCCGGCCTTACCAAATTCTTTACCATTTTGCTATACTTAATTCGAAAGCGTTCATGGACCGAACGCGCCGACATATTCGTTCTATTTACAAAAACGCCTTTTGGCGAGCCACATTCCTACTTTTTTTTCGCAGCACACTCACAGCATCGTCACAGTTATAATACACGCTATTCCGGCGGAGCTTTCCCCGCCGGTAAGCCGTCATGGATGGTGGTTTTATGATAGGAAAACGGATTTTCGCCTGTTTAACTTTGCCTATAGTCTTGATTATCGCATGCGCGGCGCTCTCGGGCTGCGGCGCCGCAAAGAACGAAGGGGCCATGCTGACCAAGCCGATCGTCGATTCCGTCGAGGCTTCTTTCACCGTAGAAGACAGCGACGACTCAAGCCGCCTGGTTAAACTCGAAATGACGGGCCGCGTTCCATCCTTTATGGGCGCGGCTGACGGCGCCTCCTTCAACGAGTCATATTTCAACGCCAGATACCGCATAACTTCAACGGACCTCGCTTCGCCGGCGACGCCCCTGGGCGAATGCACTGCCGGCGGCGGCGAATTCAAGATCTGCGTAAATTTGCTTTCTTCAACGCAATCGCTTCTGCATTACAGATATCCGCTCATAACCATATACGACAACTCCACCGGTATAGCCGTTTACAGGGCCGTTCCGGGAAGGCTGCCTCAGATATACGAACTTCCCGAGGGCCTTAAAAAATTATATGTGAAAAACGTCAGGCTCGACGCTCTTTCTGCGGCCAGAGCGTCCGTAATAATGGAAAGAGGCGCTCCGGACATACCTATAACCAGGATGACGCGCCGCGAAGTAGCGGACGGGGTTATAACCAGGATACTCTCTGTCGATAAGGCTACCGAATTCGAGACCGCGGCCGACGCGAAATTCGGCGGCGCGGCTAATGTCATCTCGCTCTCATACGCCTCTGAAGAGACGGCGAACGCGCTGGCGCGCTCTAAGTTATCCGCGGACGACATAACCTCGCTGGTGCCGTTTTTCCGCGATAATCCGACCGCGGTCGCGCAAACTTACATCCGGCTTCTTAACTATTCTCTATTCTCGGCTCACATATCAAGGCGTGAATTAAAATTCGCATTAAGCGATATTGAAGGAGCATATTCATTCAAGATAGGAGCTTCGACGCCGGCCGAAACCGTCCCGGGGCTGTTTTCGAATATTATGCCGCGGAAAAATATATCGGGAGATTAAAAATTTCATAAAAGGGCTTCAGGATGAAGCCCTCGACGCTCAATGGATCTGAGCGTCATTTTGTAACCAGGGAACACGGAGGGTGGTTATCGTGAAAAGGATTTCATTAAATAACCGGTACAAATTATTTATATCGATCATATTCGCCGCTGCAGCTATTATTTTCTGCGCCGGAACTTCTTTTGCCGGCGAAGACGAAATCCGGGCGGATGAGATCTCAGCGGACGAAGTAACGGCCGATGATTCCGCGGACGACGGCATAGCCGCGGACGCCAGTCCCGCCGAAGCGGCCGTTATAAGCGAAAAATTAGGATATTTCCAGGGCCGTTCCGGCGCGCGCGGCCGTGAAAAAGCAGACGCGTTAAGCGTTATCGAACAAAAGACGAAAAAAAGGGTCATAGCCGCGGTGGTATGCGATGCGAGATTCGATAAGGAATCCGCGAAGTTCGTAGGACATTATCTGAAAAAAAGACTTATCTCGCTCGGATACGAAGCGGTCGTCGTAAGAACGAGCCTGTCCGAAAAAACCAGCCGCGATCTCGCCGCACGGTGGCTGATGAAAAAATACGGCGCGGGTTCCTCGATAATCGTCGATGTAAAAAAATACCGCAGACTGAAAAAGTTTTCGCCGCTCGGCGCTTATGTGGACGCGGCGTTTTTCGGTTTATCCAGCAGGGCCGAAATAGTTCTGAACGCGAAATTTTACTCCGCCAAAAGTAAAACATCGGTTTACGAACGCACGGCCTGGGCCGTAAAAAGAAATAACGTGCTGGTCGCGTTCCAGCGCAATCAGGAAACGATGTCACGCTGCGCGGGCGCGGCGGTCGCTAATTTACTGGACGGGCTCACCGTGATCCCGCCGGCGCAGGAAAAAAAGAGCCTGCTTTAAAGCAGATCGCCGGTGATATCGATAACGCCCATCACGGCGGATTCGATCACGACAGACTTTGTTTTCACGCCTTTTTCGAATGAGAGTTTATTCAGCTCGATCTTCCTGAAAGCCATGCCGTCGTAGCACCTGACATATAATACCCTGCCGGTCAGGTCTTTTATTATCACCCACTGCGTGTAATCTTCGGCGTTCAAGGATTTTTCCCTGTCATTGACGGAGCCTCTCGGTATATCCACGGAGTTGAGGATATGCGCGGCGAGATTCACGCCGCCCGGCGCGTCCTTCGGCTTATTCGAAAAATGCGCGAGCATGGCCGTACGCACGAAACGCGACGGTGGAGTGAAGTCTCCGGGGACGCCCAGCATTCCGCTTCCATTGCCGGTCTTGGTAAAGGCCGTCCCGCCGAGTTCCAGCCGCCCGGCGTTATCGGGCGAAAGATTTACGTAATTGCGAAGGTTGGTCATGTGCCAGTCGAAAGAGGGCGCGTTCGTCATCACACCTACGGGGTTATCATGAATTTTAATTTCCCCGCCGATAAATTCGATGACGATATTTTTTCCGTCCGCGTCATGGACCGCGAAATGGACGGGAGCCACAATTCCAAGCTGCGGCACGACGCCGAGCCACACGCGGACGCCGCCGAGCGCCTTTCTGACCTCGCCGACGTTTTTGAAACTGGCGAGTATCCAGGCCCCGAGACGCCCGGCGTTTATCGCGCGGCGCATCTGCTTTTTAGAAACGCTCTGATAAACCGTCCCCGGAAGCCACAAACCTTCTATGGAAAGTCCCGCTTCGTTCATTCCGTCTATCACGAGTTCGTCGATCCCGAAAGCGTTAACGGACAGATATCCGTATTTCGAGGTCCAGGTAAGGCCCGGGCCGCCGTCAGGCGCTCCGCCTTCTTCTCTTTCGCCGCGGGGATTGACCAAAATCTGAGATTTTACATCAACCGCGAATTCCATCGAACGGCCGATGATCACCGAGCCGTCGGACGCCTTGACCTGAAAGTCGGTGCAAGCCGATGAAATCGAAGGGACCGAGGCGGCAATAAGAAAACATACGAACGCGGTCGCTAAAAACAATTTTTTTTTCATTTTACTCTCCTACATTTTAAATCCGGTGAAATATATTCAGAAAACTTAATTTACCGCGCGCGTTACGGCGTCCTCGTCCTCGCGCACGTTCATCGCGAATATTATGGCGATGCCGGGCACGGAAAGAAGAACGGTCAGAAGGAAGAAATTGCCGAACCCGGCCGCCACGACCATTTTTCCGGCCGGCGCTACCATGACGTCGCGGCTCACTGCCATAAGGCTTGTCAGAAGCGCGTACTGCGTGGCCGAAAACCGTCTCGAGCAAAGGCTCATCAGATACGCCACGAAGGCGGCGGTCCCGAGTCCCGCGCACGCATTCTCTACGACCATGGTGGAAGCCATCAGATAATAGTTTTTGCCGGCGGCGTAAAGCGCGTAATACATGAAATTGCTCGCCGCCTGGAGTATCCCGAAGAGTATCAGCGACGATCTGATGCCGGCCGAGCTCAAATACGCGCCGCCCGCGACGACTCCCGCCATCGTCGCGAAAATGCCTATGCCGCCTGATAGCGCCCCGATCTCGGACTGTGAAAATCCCGTCAGCATCAAAAATGAAGTGGACATATTTGAAACGAGCGAATCGCCGTATTTATAAAAAATTATAAAAACGAGCGACAGAAAAGCGTCTCTGAAACCGAGCCGCTCGAAGAACTCCGAGAACGGCGTCAGGACGGCTTCACGGAAATCCGCCGGCGGCTGCGAAACGCCTTCCTCCCGAAAAAAAATAATCGTTACGATCGCAATAACAACCATCACGGCGGCGATGACAAGGTAAGCAATCCGCCATCCCGCGAAATCGGCCAGCACGAAAGCGGCGGCCCCGACCGCGATTAGCGCTGCCCTGTATCCGAGGACCGAAAGAGCGGCTCCGGCGCCCATTTCGCGTTTTTCAAGAATTTCTATTTTATAGGCGTCGTACGCGATATCCTGTGAGGCGCTGAAAAACGCTATCAAAAGGGTTAAAGCGGCGAACATGGAAAGCGACGATGAAGGCCCCGCGAAATACATCGAGCCGATAACGATCGCCAGCGCCGCCTGCGCGGCCGCGACCCAGCCTAGGCGGCGGCCGCAAAAAGGAAGCCTGAAGCGGTCGATCAGCGGAGACCAGAGGAATTTGAGCGAGTAGGGAAGACCGGCCAGGCTCATAAAACCTATGGAAGCCAGATCGATCTTTTCGAGCGTCATCCAGGCCTGGGCCGTCTTATTGGTAAGATAGAACGGCAGTCCCGAGGCGAACCCGAGAACGACTATGGCGGCCATTTTCCGGTTTTTAAAGACGCCGGGAAAACGTTTTATTGTTTCATTCAATTATCTCACATCCGAAAAAATATTCGAGGACTTTATCGCGGCTGAAGTGACATTATATAGCAGCGGCCGCAAAAAATCAAGTCAGGGCATGAATAATAAACGCGAAAGTATTCGCCGGCGTCATAGTTCTGGCGGGCCGGTCATTTCAGGCCGGTCATTACGCTTGACTTTAAGAGCATATTGATTTATAATGATTTTATGATAAAACCGATTTCCCGATGCCTCAATAACTTCCGACACCGCCCGGCTGCGCGCGGTTTACGGCAGGCTCAGGGAGCTTCTCGCCGAAGACGCCGCCGCACAATCGGTTTAAAGGAGGGCGCATTATGGAAACACCTGATTTTATAGAAAAACCAACCATTCTCGTGGTGGATGACACGCCTGATAACCTTTCGCTGATAAGCGGCATACTCAGGGACGCATACAAAGTAAAGATCGCCTCCGGCGGCGAAAAAGCTCTCGAGATCGCATCGTCCGCTAAACCACCCGACCTGATTCTGCTCGACGTTAAGATGCCGGATATGGACGGCTATGAGGTTTGCAGGCGCCTGAAGCAAAATCCGGCCACAAGCGGAATACCGGTAATTTTTATCTCCGCTAAAAACGAAGAGAACGACGAGCTCTCCGGGTTTATCCTCGGCGCGGTCGATTATATCGCCAAACCCGTCTGTCCTTCGATCGTCCTGGCGCGGGTCAAAACCCATCTCGCCCTCACAGCCGCCCTGAAAGAACTCGAAAAACAGAACGCGGTCCTGGCCGAAAATGTCCGGTTGAGGGAAGACATCGAAAAAATGACCACGCACGATCTGAAAGCGCCTCTCACCGCCTTCGTAAATATTCCGGAAATGCTCATCCGTGATACGGGCTTGAATTCCTCTCAAAAAGAGATGCTGGCGGTGTTAAGCAAATCGGCCGACAGAATGCTCGAAATGATCAACAGGTCGCTCGATCTGTGCCAGATGGAGAAGGGCACCTACAAACTGATCTCGGTTCCGGTGAATATGGTAAAACTCGTGTACCAGGTTTTTAATCAGTCCTGCCGCCAGGCGCAATTGAAAGAAATAAAATGTTCGCTGGTTTTCAACGGCAAACCCGCCTCCCAGGAAGATAACGTTGAATTCAACGGCGAAGAATTCATGTTTTTCTCGATGCTTTCAAACCTTGTCAAAAACGCTATAGAAGCGTCGCCGGTAAACAGCGAGGTCGTGGTTTCACTTTTCGATTCTCCTTTTCCGGGCATCTCTATAAAAAATCAGGGGGCCATTCCCGCGCAGATCAGGGATCGCATATTCCAGCGCTACGCCACGTTCGGCAAAGAAAAAGGCGCCGGCCTGGGAGTCTATTCAGCCCGTCTGATGGCCAGAACCTTAGGCGGCGACCTCTGTTTTAAAACCTCGGAGAACGAAGGCACCACTTTTATAGTGACGCTGGGATATTCAGACATGACTCACGGCAGGGCAGAACCCGGGTCGGAAACGCTTGCGGGCAGGCTGCCTGGAAAATTTCCGCAGCCGCCGTCCCGTGAAATCATTCCCGCCATCGAGCCGAAACATGACCTGCCGAAATCGAAGGCGGAAATGAAGATCCTCATTGCTGATGATTTTGGCTATATGAGGCTGATCATAAAAGACATTCTGAAAAAGGAAGGCTACCTTAAATTTTTTGAGGCCGCAGACGGTGAGAAAGCGATTTCTTTTTTGAGTAAAAATCAGGCGGACCTGATTCTGTGCGATTGGAACATGCCCGAAAAGAACGGCCTGGAAGTTTTTCAATTCATGCAGAGCCGGGCCGAACTCAAAGATATCCCTTTTATAATGATAACCGCCAACGCGTCCCTTTCCGACATCGAAAAAGCGGCGAACATGGGTATCCGTAATTATCTGGTCAAGCCGTTTTCTCCGGATTTTCTCAGCCAAAAAGTCGAAACCGTTCTGGCGAACCGGAAGAACAAGGACAACGTAGACGACCAACTGGATTTTTTATCTTCCCTGAGAAAATGAAAGCGGTGGAGCCGACATAAACGTTCCCAAAACGTACGGCCTTGAAATGCTGAAAAATAGCCGCCCGTTCCTGTATTAGTCGGAAGGGCGGCTGTTTTTTAGCATTTATTATGTTTCTTTAATTTTTTTCTTTCGTTCTTTATTTTCTTATTACCTTGACGGTGTTTCTTACCAGCCAAAGATCTTTCTAAGGCCTTTGAAACCGCTGTCGACGACGCTGGATACGGCGTTGCCGGCCGCCGTGAGGCCTTTTCCGACGGTATTTACCGCGGTACCTACGCCCTTGGCCGCGCCGCCGACGATCTTATCGAGCGTGCC
>Ga0209212_1000688_pt1 | contig 62418 bp, 65 predicted proteins | sample RifGroC2_FD_183996 | JGI IMG/M metagenome (GOLD analysis project Ga0209212, IMG submission 183996) | Groundwater microbial communities from Rifle, Colorado, USA - Groundwater C2 (SPAdes) (version 2) | ecosystem: Environmental > Aquatic > Deep subsurface > Groundwater | place: Rifle, Colorado...
ATCCCATGTTTATGTCTCCTGGTTGTGTAATTCCCTTAATCAATTTATCGGCATATTCAAATTATTCTTTAATTTCATGATTAAAAAACTTAAAAATACTTGTTACATAAAAAAATTTTTTTTAAAATATCTCTTTTCCTGTCCTTTAAAAATCATTATAAAAAAAGGGTTTTTTATATAACAAAACCGAAAAGCCTTATAAACAAAGCTTTTTATCCCTAACAGTAATTAGTCTAATGATTTTTAAAAGCATTTCCATTTTTTAAAATTATCGAAAAAACACATTTACATTTCTTAAAATTTCTTAATTTCCTTGTAACATTCTGCATGTAAATGCAGAGTATGCCTATATTTTTTATTTAATTCAATCAAAATAAAACGTTGGTTTTTGTTTTAGTTTTTTAAATATGTCAGGCTAAAGCCTGCCAGTTACCTTTTTCTTTTTTTAGAAAAAATTAAAAGGTAACCGAAAAAGAAAAACTATACTTATGTTTAAATTTTATAAAGTAGCCATTTAAGTTTTAATGTAAAATTTTAAAAAAGGAAAATAATAATGAAAGCATTTTTATATAAAGACAAAAACCGCTTAGAGGCAAAAAACGTAGAAAAACCCAAGTTGGAAAACTTCGGGGCGATTATAAAAGTAAGCGGATGCGGCTTATGCGGCTCAGACATTGTAAAAATCAAAGAAGGACTTGTGAAAGAAGGTACTGTCCTCGGTCATGAAGTTGTCGGAATTATAGAAGAAATAAAAACCAAAACAAACTTCAAAATAGGTAACAGGGTTGTTTTAGGGCATCACGTGCCTTGCTATAACTGTGTTTACTGCAAAAATCAGAATTATTCCATGTGTCCTGAATTTAAATCATCAAACATAATTCCGGGCGGATTTTGTGAATATATTTACGTTTCAGAAAGACATCTTGAAGATACGGTTCAAAAAGTCCCTGAAAATTTGTCTGACGCGCAGGCATCATTTACAGAACCTTCGGCATGCTGCCTCAGGGCAATAAGACGCGCAAATATTAAAAAAGGCGATGTCATTATGGTCATAGGACTAGGATCTATAGGCTTATTGATGGGACAAATTTTAAAGTCTTTCGGGGCGTCTGTAATAGGGTGCGATCTAATTGAAGAAAGAATTAAACTCGCCGAAGAACTGGGTTTTGACAAGGTTTACAAGTACAGTTCAGATGAAGAAATTTCAGGACTTTGCAGAGCTGATTTCCAAATCGAGGGAGTAGATACAGTTTTTCTTGCTTCAGGCAGCGAAAAAACGATACCACTTGCTTTAAAATGTGTAAGAAACGGCGGTGTTATATGTGTATTTGCAAGCGTACATTCTTATTCTCGCAACAAAGATTTAAGTGAAAAGTTGGAGGATAGTGAACTTATAAGAGGTGGCTACTGCCACCCCGAATTTCCTAACAACGAAATTTACTACAGGGACTTAACTGTTTTCGGAAGTTATTCGCCTGCTTCTTCTGACCTAAAAGATTCGCTGAATCTTTTGAAAGATAATATAATTAAAGTAGACGGGCTGTCGGCAGACTATAACTTTGATGAAATAAATCAGGCTATTGCAGATACTCTGTCAAATAAGATAATAAAAGCATATATAAAAATCCCTTAATGAATTTTTAGGTGTTAATTTTTTATTTCCTGTGTTTTGTATAATATGTATAGGCAGATTAAATATTTTTAAAAAATTCGGAGAAATTCCAAACAATCATGAACATGAATGCAGTTTTATTTTATGAGCCGGGAGTGGTTAAGTACGAAGAAATCGATGTTCCTGAAATAGGAGCAGGCGAAGTGCTTATAAAAATCGGCACTGCACTAACATGCGGAACTGATATTAAGACGTATAAACGCGGTCATCCTGTTTTAATCAAAACAGTACCGTCAGGATTCGGGCATGAATTTGCGGGAACTGTTTATAAAGTAGGAAAAAACGTAGAAGGTTTTGAAGTAGGGCAACGGGTCGTTGCAGCAAATTCCGCGCCCTGTCAGAATTGCTATTACTGCCGTATTCATGAATATAATCTTTGCGAAAATCTTGATCTTTTGAACGGCGCTTTTGCCGATTATATAAAAGTTCCCGAGCTTATAGTAAAACAAAATTTATTGCCTATTCCGGATCATATTACTTTTGAAGAAGCAGCATTCACAGAACCGCTCGCAAACGTGGTTCTCGGTGCTGAAGAATTAAATATCAAACAGGGGCAAACCGTTGGAATAATCGGTTTAGGCCCTATAGGTCTTTTATTTGTAAGACTTGCCAAGCTCAAAGGCGCAAGAGTCATAGCTGCTGGAAGAAATCCAATTAAATTACGGCTTGCAAAAGAATTCGGCGGGGCTGATGAAGTTATTAATCTGACAGAAGTTTCCGACCCTAAAAAAGCTTTTCTTGACTTTACACCTGAAGGAAAAGGACTTGATATTGCCATAGAAGCTGTCGGTCTTCCAGAATTATGGGAAAAAATGATTGATTTAGTGAGAAAAGGCGGAACTGTCAATCTTTTTGGCGGATGCAAATCAGGAACAAAGATTTCTCTCGACACAAGAAGAATTCATTATGACGAAATCAAAATAGCAAGTACTTTTCACCATACCCCCAGACATATCAGGGAAGCTTTAAGGCTTATCAGCGAGGGACATGTGGATGTGAGAAAACTTATCACCCATACCTTGCCGATTTCACAAATTGATGAAGCAATAAGGCTTCACAATGAAGGTAAAGCTATTAAAATCGCTTTAAAACCTTAAAATAAGTTTTTTTAAATGGTTCTATTTTTAAGAATAAAGTCATTTCCTCTAATTAATGCAAGAATTTTAAAGTGCTTAATGTTAACATATTATAAACTTTGCTTATAGGGGTTTTGGGAATGACAAATTTATTAGAAAAAAACTTAAATTACCTATCTAAATACAATCTTGAATTGGCAGAAAAAATTCGCAATCACAATAACTTAGAAGCCAATTACGAAATCAATCCGGCTAAATCCGGTGACAGTATATTGTATAAAAACAATATTCCTGTAGATGATTCTATGGACCCTGTTTGGAACGCTCTGGAATCTTATTCAAAGTTGGAATTTAAATCAATAAGAAGCATTACAGTGCTTCTTGGGATAGGATTAGGCTATACATTCAAAGAATTCTCCAAAAGATATGAAGGCAAAATTATATTACATGAGCCCAATCTGGAGTTTTTGCGAATAGCTTTTGAGTTTGTTGATTTTTCAGAAGAATTATCAAAAAAGAATATTATGATTACTCACACACACGATGATCTAAAAGCAGCATATAAAATTTTATTTTTCAGAGGCTACAAGTTTAATTTTTTACCGTCAAATTATTATTTGATTGAAGATAATGCAAACCTGCAGGAGTTTACTAATAAAATAAACAATAATCATGGTCTTTTTGAACAAAATTATAATAATTTATGGAAAAAAAATTATTTGTGGACAACTTTGCTGTTTCAAGATATTCCTTATGTTGTAAACAATCAGGACATGCATGTATTAAAAGACAAGTTTAAAAACAAACCTGCAGTAATATTATCAGCAGGTCCATCTCTTGATAAAAATATTGAAAACTTAAAACCATACAGAGATAAAGTAGTTGTATTCTGCGTGGGTGTTGCTTTTAAAACAGCTGTTAAACATGGCATAATTCCTGACTTTGTAGCAGTTATAGATAACAAAAAAGAAATTATAGATATACCTGAAATTGCTGATGTAAATTTGATAGCTTCAACAAATACTTTTGAAGGAATCTTTGAATTAAAACCGAAAAGATTTTTTAATCATCATAATAAAAACACCCCTGCCTGTGTTTGGCTGGCAAAAGTTCTTGGGATAACGAATTTAGATGAATATGAAACAGCGGGAACAGTTGCCATAAATTGCCTTTATACCGCTAAATTAATGGGCTGTGACAAAATAATTTTAGTCGGGCAGGATTTGGCATATACGGATAATAAATGTTATTCCAAAAATTCAGCTCATGCCGGTTTTAGCGTTAGTGAATCCAAAACAATTGAATTTGAAGGGGAATCTAATAAAACTGAGGAGGCGCTTAAAAATCAGAAAGAATTTTTGAACAAAGATTTATTATATGTAAAAGGTTTAAATGGGAAAAATCTTCTTACCAGACCTGATTATTATACTTTTATTTTGTATTTTGAAGAAATTGCAGAAAAATATGCCTCTGAAATTAAACTTATTAATGCCACCGAAGGCGGGGCTTATTTAAAAGGCTATGAACATATAACTTTGAAAGAAGCTCTTGAAAAAAATACTGATGCAAAAATAAATGTTGATGAAGCTTTAAAAGATACTCAATTAACAGCTTTAGAGATTTCAAAAAGAAACAAAAAAGTATTAAAAGAATTAAAAAGTATGATAACAAATTATAATGATGCAAAAAAAATTATTGATTTTGTGTTTAAAAAAGCAATTGCTCCTTATTTGAATTTTAATTTCAAAGTTCTTTATAATTACATTAAAATTAATTCTTATTGGAATATATTTCTAAAAGCATTTAAAAATCCTAATTCTTTATTGAATGAAGAAAAAATAATTTTATCTGAAACGATAAAATTAAGTATCGATTTTTCAGAAAATTTAAGAAAAAATATAAAAAATTTATTAATTCAAAATCCGAGAAATTTTTCAAATAGTTTAAAAATAATGAAAGACAATTATTTTAAAATAAAAGAAATATTAAGCTTAAACCCTTATTATAAAATGAGCTATTTAACTTCTTTTCTTGATCTGGATAATCAAATAAAGGATTTTGAGAATAATGACGAAAACTTGATTGAATTATCATATCAAATAAATTCGCTGTATTTAAATTTATATTATTATGGCTCAATATTTAATGAAAAAATTATAGCTAAACTAATAGACAAACTTGAAAAATCAGAATATTCAAGAATTCAATAAAATCAACTTACTGTATTATAATAAATCTTGATAAGATAGCCGGATGAGTAAAATATATGGAAAAAGTTTATTCAATAATATTAGCTTCAGGAAAAGGCGAAAGATTTGATTATTATAAACCAAAACAGTTTATTAAAATTGCGGGGAAAACGTTACTTGAACATACACTGGATGCTTTTGAAAATAACAGTGCTATTGACGAAATAATACTTGTAATTAATCCTCTATGCAAAGATTTAACAGAAAATATTATAATAAATAATCATTATAAAAAGATTAAAAAAATTCTTAATGGCGGAGAAACACGAAAAGAAAGTTCTTTCATCGGAGTTAATTCTATAAATGACGACGATGCGAAGGTTCTTATTCATGATGCTGTAAGACCTTTTATTTCGGATAGAATAATTAATGAATGTGTTGAAGCATTAGACAGGTTTTCTGCTGTTGATGTGGCAATAAAATCTGCTGACACGATTATTCAAATAAATGATGAGAATATTATTAATAATATTCCTCAAAGAAACTATATGATGAGAGGACAAACTCCTCAGGCTTTTAGAGTTGGTTTAATTAAAAAAGCCCATGAATTATCGGAAAAAGAAGGAAATTTTGAATTTACGGATGATTGCGGATTAATTGTAAAATACAATCTTGCTGATGTTTATGTAGTAAACGGGGAAGAAACCAACATAAAAATAACTTATCCCGAGGATATTTTTCTTGCGGATAAACTTTTCCAGATAAACAGTCATAAAGTGCCGGAAAATATAGGGCTTAATGAATTAAAGGATAAAGTTTTGGTTGTCTTCGGGGCAAGCAGCGGGATAGGCAAAGATATTTGCAAAATAGCCACAGATTATAAAGCAGCTGTGTACGGTTATTCGAGGAAAAACAACGTAAATATTGTCAATTCTGAAGATGTTCAAAAAGCTTTAAAAGAAGTTTATGACAAAGAGAAAAGAATTGATTATATTATAAATACAGCAGGTGTTCTTAATGTTGGAAAAATCGAAGAACGAGATATAGAAGATATTATAGAAGAAATCAATGTCAATTATATTGGAGCAATCAAAGTCATAAAAGCAAGCATTGAATATCTGAAAAAAAGTCAGGGAAGCTTATTACTATTTACTTCCAGCTCCTATACAAGAGGTCGGGCTCTTTATTCAACTTATTCTTCTTCAAAAGCGGCTGTTGTAAATATGATACAGGCGCTTGCAGAAGAATTTAAGCCGGATAACATAAACATAAACGCAATAAACCCTGAAAGAACAGCAACTGAAATGAGATACAAAAATTTCGGCAAAGAACCTGCAGACACACTTCTTAGTTCAGAGCAGGTTGCCGTTGATTCATTAAAAACTGTTCTTTCTGATTTAACCGGTCAAGTTATTGATATCAGAAAACCCCAATAATATATGTAAATTTTATATAAGTTTTGTGTATTATACTTGCAATTTTAGGGGGTAAGTCATGGTTAAGGAAAATTAAGCGATTCCTTTTAAAGTTAATAGTAATATTAGCTGTAAAATATATTTTAAATTTTATGAACCACTTTTTTACTTTAAATAGTGCAGTATTTGCCAATACAGACGTGTTAAAATATATAATTATGCTTAAATATTTATAAGTATTTGTTAAATTAAAGCTATAATAAGCCTAATTCTTTTTTAGCAAATTCAAAAAACAACTTATTATCTCTAAATAAATGTTTATTTTCCTTTATTTTTTCATCAGACCAATTCCACCACTGAATTTTATTCAGTATTTCGATTTCATAGGAAGAAAATCTATATCTGATAATTTTTGAAGGAACTCCGCCTACAATTGCATAATCAGGAACATCTTTTGTAACAACTGCTCCGGCAGCAATAACAGCACCATTTCCAACAGTTACACCTCTTAATATTACTACATTACATCCAATCCAAACATCATTTTTTATTGTAACCGGTTCATTAAGATGCTGGACAGTATTAGGGTAATAATGTTTACAATCGTAAGAACAGTAATCTTTTTCACAATCTCCGCAAGGCAGATTTGTTAGCGCATCTTCATCTACAAGACCTTTTGAAAATGACCAATTAATATTTGCATATGTAAAGCCATGGGTCGATATTGTATCTATAGAATGATTTGATATTGCTATTATTGAATTTCCGTTAATTGAACAATATTTTCCTATACTCTTAACGCCTTCCCAATATACCTGCGCATCATTGTAATATGTATGAGCTCCAACTTTTTTATTTATTTTTTGTGCTAATTTATCAACTTTGAAGATTAATATAAAGTTCAAATTTTCTTCGAAGCCGGCTTTTATAAGCCCTGCTGCAATTTCTTCAAAGGCATAACTTGCAATTATGACAAATATTTCTTTTTTATTTTCTTTGTCTAAAACAGATGGTGAAAAAACTTCTTTATTTTTAAAAACTGTAATTTCGTTATATTTTTTTCCGTCAATAAAATAATTTACTTCCTTCTCAAAATATCTCAAAGCATAGTAATGTTTTTCTGCTGATTCCCCTGTCCCCCAAATCACTATTTTTTTATTTTCAAGCTTTTTAAGATTTTTAAAAATAAAATTATGTATATCTAACATTTAATATAAACCTTAATCTATTTTTATAAATAACAACTACCTGTTAAAAAACAGGCAGCTGGTATTTGTCTATTTAATTTTATTATATCTTTAGAACATTCTTCTGGCAATTAATAAACATTTGCAAGATTTTCTTCATTATTAAACTATTATTTAATAACCGCCGTATTCTTCTATAAGCAACCATGTTTCACCATTACCAATTGTATTTAATGTATTAACAGCCGAAAATCTAACATCTATATCAGTATTCACACTAGGTGTTATAAAGGCAATACCTAATGGTACTGGATTTTGGGCAGCGCCTGCATTAACTGTAATACACCATACTACTTTACCTATATAAGCCGACCCCGTCCTATTATATATTTGTGCTGCAACATATCCCGCAGTACTGGCATGTGTTGCATATAAAGAGAACATAATTTTATAAGTTTTTCCGGCGGTAAGGGTTACAATTCCGTTAGCTTGCCCTGAACCAGTAGCGAGTCCACCAAGAGAACCTTCAGATGTATTAAATTCAACATGGTTGTTAACTGCTACATTACTTGTTTGGTTGACAGATAATGTGTATAAACCATATTTAAAAGATGAATTACTAAAATAACCAAGTGAATTCCAGGTTGTTGAACCGTCTCCGAATTTAATTCTGTTTGTATCTGTTTCTAACCCCATTTCACCCGGTGCCAGAGTTGGATCGTTAGATGTCCAGTTTGCTGCTGTGTCATTTCTTAACTGAATTGTTGTGTTGCCCATTGCATATTTCTCCTTTTCTTCACCAAACACTAAAACATTACTGTAAACATTACTGTAAACATTACTGTAAACATTACTGTAAACATTACTGTAAACATTACTGTGAAATATAGTTTAATAAAATACAAGTTAAATTTTGTGAACCACTTTTTTACTTTAAATAATGCAGTATTTACCGATACAGACGTGTTAAAATATATAATTATGCTTAAGGAAACAAAATGGGAAAAACAGTAGTTATACATCAGCCTGACTTTATGCCGTATTTGGGATTTTTCCACAGGTTATTATATTGTGATTTATTTATAATTCTTGACCATGTGCAATACGTATCAAAAGGCAGTGGCTGGCACAATAGAGATAAAATAAAGACGCAAAACGGAGAAAAATGGATTACGATTTCTGTTGAAAAAGCCCCTTTAAATACATCTATATATGAAATTATTCTTTCAAAAAATGACTGGGAAAAAAACAATCTTAACCTGATTGCAGAAAATTATAAAAAAGCTGAATTTTTTGATGAAATTATGCCTTATATTCAGGAATTATATTCTTTTGAATGTGAAATGATGATGGATTTTAATTTGAAATCAATCGAAATGCTGCTTAAATTGTTTGATATAAAAATTGAAACAATAATGGCAAGTTCCTTAAATCCTGAAGGGAAAAAAAATGAACTTTTAATTGATATATTAAAAAAAGTTTCTGCTGAAACATATCTTTCAGGAGTCGGGGCAAAAGCTTATATGGATGAAAAGCTCTTTGAAAACGAAGGAATTAAAGTTATATGGCAAAATTTTAAACACCCTGTTTATAACCAGCTTTACGGAAATTTTATACCGTATTTAAGCTCAATTGATTTGCTTTTTAACTGTGGAATAGAAGAATCACGAAAAATATTAAGGAGTTGTTAAAATGAATATATTAGCAATTGGAGCACATTTTGATGACGTTGAACTGGGTTGTGGTGGAACATTAGCCAAACATTCTCAAAATGGGGATAATATATTTATTTATGTAGCGACTCTTTCAGGATATTCCAATCAGGCAAAAACAGTTATTAGAGATAATTCTATAGCACTTAAGGAAGGACAAAACGCCGCAAAAATTCTTGGAGCTACACTAATTACCGGTAAATTTGACACGTTAAAACTTGAATTTACTGATGATGTAAACGTAGATATTCTCAATATAATTGAGAAAAATAACATTAATCTAATTTATACACATTGGCACGGGGATATTCACCATGACCATCAGTCTCTTGCAAGAGCATCACTTCATGCAGGCAGGCATGTTAAAAGAATGTTAATGTATAGAAGCAACTGGTATCATTCCGTTTATGATTTCAGGGGGGGTTTTTATATTGATATCACTGATTATTGGGATGTAAAAGAAAAAGCAATAGCAGCTCATGAATCAGAATATAACCGTGTCGGTAAACAGTGGATTGAGTTTTTTAAAAACGAAGCAGAAAATGCAGGTAAAAAAATAGGGGTGCCCCTTGCTGAAGTTTTTGAAGTTGTAAAATGGATACAATAAAGGTTAAAAATTATTTATGCTAAAAAAGTATATCAGAAAAATCAAAAAATATTTTATAAAAAAAGCTGCCGCCAGAAAAAGGCAGGTAATTTTAAATAAAAATATTGAATTAAGTAATATTCATAACGGGCAAAGATGCTTCATAATAGGCACAGGTCCTTCTATAAATACGCAGGATTTAAAGCTGTTACAAAATGAAAATTGTATTGCAATGAGCCAACTATATAATCATCCTGATTATAATATTATAGATCCTAAATACCACATTTTTAGTGGAGTAAAAATACATTCTTATTTGTTTTCTGAAAATGTAGCCGTTCAGTATTATCAGGAAGTAGACTCAAAGATTAAAGAGAAAACGACTTTACTTATTAATTACCCTGATTTTAATTTTATTCAGGAAAATAAACTTTTAAAAAATAAAAAAATTCATTATTTTAGCTGTGACAAACATTATAAAAAACTTTTAAAAGAAGCTATAAATTATCCAAAATCTTTTTATGAGTCTCAATGCGTTTCTGTAATGGCTATCCAAAACGCAATAGCTATGGGATTTAAGGAAATTTATCTTTTAGGGCTTGATCATGATTGGATATTAAGAATGAAAGATAAAATACAGGCTAATTTTTATGATTCAAAACAAAGTGTTTTTGGTAAAAACGGTGTTGTTGAAAACTGGCATGTATGTGACTGGAGAGCTGTATTTAAAGCCCAATATATTTTATGGGATGAATACGAACATTTAAAATCATATATAAAACAAAATAATATACAAATTTACAATGCTACAAACGGTGGCATCCTGGAAGTATTTCCCAGGGTAAAATACGAAACTTTATTTAATGTTGAGTTATCCCAAATTAAAAAGGTTTTTTAAATGAAGTGCTTTAAAAACATTAAAAACAAATTATTGTCCAAACTGGCATTGAATCACATGAATTCAATTGTTAATAAACGACCGATTGATATTAATATTGAAACGACAAATTTCTGCCCCTTAAAATGTATATTTTGTCCAAACAGAAAAATTAAACGTTCAAAACAAACAATGTCTATGGAATTATTTGAAAAAATCTGCAAAGATTATTATTCTTTAGGCGGCGGAGTTATTGGCATAAGTTCTATGCAATCAGATATTTTTTCTGATGAATTACTTATTAAAAGACTTGAATTATTAAATAAATACAAAGATAAATTTTACATATATACCACAACAAATATAATTTCTGCCTCGAAATTTAGTGATGATGAAATAAAGGAATTTTTAAAAACATTTGATTATTTGGTAATTTCATTAGGCGGCGTTGAAAAAGAAGAGTATAAAATTATGTATGGAGTTGATGCTTTTGATGTTGTGAAAGATCAACTTTACAGATTTTCTCGTATAATAAATGAAAACAATTTAAACATTGAAATTGAACTTGCGATAAGAACGTATCAGGCTGCTAAAATAATCAATTCTCAAGAATATAAAGAATTTAACTCTATATTTCCTATTTATGATGTAAAAGATAGATTCTTTTCCTGGTATGGGCTTATAAATCAAGATGAATTACCTCAAGGTGCTAAAATTCAAAAATTCAATAATATAACTAAAAAGAAAGATTGTGTTGTTCCTTTTACAAGTTTAAGCATAAATGCTAACGGTCAGGTTATTGGTTGTGGTTGTATTGACTGGGAAGCAAGACATGTTATTGGGGATATAAACAAGCAAACTATAAATGAAATTTGGAATGATAAGCCTTGTAACGAATTCAGAATGGGGTTTTCATTGGAAAATATCCCTGATATGTGCAAAGAATGTGCATTATATGTATCAAAAGATTTATGTTTTTCAAAACCTGTTTTAAGAAAACATAAGGTAACAGATGGTTTATATTACAGGCAGAAAAGGAAATTTAAATGAGAATAAATATTTTAGGGTTTAAATTTAAATATAATAAAAAAAGTAAATACGGCATGTTTGGCGATTACAAAACCTGGCAGGAGGCAATGAAACATTGTGGGGCTGGATATGCGGGTGATGACATTATTAAAAATGTATTATCATCAACAATTCAATTAAAAAAGAACAATGGCAAAATAAAAGATCATAAATACGATTTTGATAAAATTAAATATTGTTATAATTTGGTTATTTGCTTATTCAAAATCGGGATAGAATGTGGAAATAAACTAAATATTCTTGATTTTGGCGGCGATTTAGGGTCGCATTATTTTAGATTAAAAAATATTTTAGACCCGATAAAAATAGAAAAATGGACAGTAGTTGAACAGGAACATTTTGTAAAAACAGGAAAAGAACATTTAGAAGATGCTATTCTTAATTTTTCTTATTCAATTGACGATGTTGCCGGTGCAAATGTTTTGATTTTATCAGGAGTTATTCAATATTTTGAAAATCCTTATGAATGGCTGGAAAAATTTATAAATAAAGGTGTTAAATATATTTTATTTGATAGAACCTGTTTTAACAATACAAAAAGAAACAGATTAACCATACAAAAAGTTCCAAAAGAAATTTATGACCTTAGTTACCCATGTTGGTTTTTAAATGAACCTGAATTTTTAAAAATGTTCGAGGGAAAATATGAATTAGTTAATGATTTTGATGACATACTTGATAAAGCAAATAATATTCCTTCATATTACAAAGGATTTTTATTTAAAAAGATACAAAATAATTGAACCAAATAGAATGGGAGCGTTTAATTAAACGCTCCCATTCTTCATTATTAAACTATTATTTAATAACCGCCGTATTCTTCTATTAAACAGTAGGTTTGATAGCCGCTATAAATCCTGGAAGGATTAGCACTGGCTATAATTCTAATATCAATATCAATATTAGTAGCAGGGGAAATAATAGCCAATAATGGAGAACCGTAATATGCGTAAGAACTTGATGTAAAAGGAGCAACTTCGTATTTAATACCCTTAGCTATGCTGTTTGTTCTATCATATACCTGAAAGTCAATATAACTTCCGCTATTACTAGAAAATAAAAACACAGAACTCATCATTATTTTATAAGATTTTCCACCTGTAAGTGTTATTATTCCGTTGGCTTGCCCTGAACCTGTAGCAAGACCGCCGAGTGAGCCTGATGTAGTATTAAACTCAACATGGTTGCCTGCGGCCAAATTACTTGTTTGGTCGGCTGATAATGTATATAAGCCATATTTAAAAGACGCTCCGGCACCAACGTAAGGAAGAGAATTCCATGCTGTTGAACCATCACCAAACTTCATCCGGTTTGTATCTGTTTCAAGTCCCATCTCTCCCTGCGCCAGAGTTGGATTGTTTGATGTCCAGGTTGCTGCTGTTTCATTTCTTAGTTGAATAACTGTGTTACCCATAATACGATCTCCTATACTACCTATTATACACACATTGAGTACAAGATTTATTATACTTACCCTCCCCCTAAAATTGCAAGTATAATATACAAAACTTATATAAAAATTTACATACAAAAACAGCCATTTCCTTGTTAAAAAATATTTAAATCATTCTTGAACCTTTGAAAAGTCAGGCTATAAACATAAATTTACAAAATTGGATAAAATTTGTTTTAATGCTATAAAAAATAATGGGAAGAGGAGTAGGAAATATGTCTGAAAATTCATTTGAACAAAAGCCTATTGTAAACGTAGTAAACGGCGGTTTTGATGATAATGCAAAAATTCTTGTCGTAAAAGGGATTTTAGCGCAACAATCGCAGCTAAAATCTACGAATATTCAAGATTATGAATTTAAAGTTTTTTCTCAATTTGGTGATGATGGGATAATACAATTTTTAATTAACAATACAGAAATAATAAACAAAAGTTTTATTGAATTTGGAGTTGAAGATTACTCTGAAAGCAATACTCGTTTTTTGTTAATGAATAATAATTGGTCAGGATTTATAATGGACGGTTCTGAAAAAGCTATAAAAAAAATCCATTCGAGGCACTATTTTTGGAAACATGATTTAAGAGCTGTTCCTACATTTATAACTAAAGAAAATATTAATTCATTGATGGATAAAACAGGTTTTGAAGATATTGGCTTGTTGCATATTGATATAGATGGAAATGATTATTGGATTTGGGAAGAAATTGATATTTCAAAACTTCGACCAACCATTGTTATTTTAGAATATAACAGTGTTTTTGGAATTGATAAAGCAATTACAATTCCATACAAAGAAGATTTTTATAGAACAGGAGCTCATTATTCAAATTTGTATTGGGGGGCTTCATTAAAGGCTTTAGTTAATTTATCAGCTAAAAAAGGTTATTCTTTTGTTGGCTGTAACAGTGCGGGGAATAATGCCTATTTTGTAAAAAATAACAGAATGAAAAACTTGCAGTCTCTAAGCGCTGAAGATGGTTATGTGGAAAGCAAATTCAGAGAGAGTAGAAACGAAGAAGGGCAATTAACGTTTTTAAGAAAAGAAGAACGATTAAATGCAATAAAAGGGCTGGATGTTTTGAATATAGAAAATAATCAAATAGAGAGGCTATAGTGTGCCCTTTTGTCAAGACAACTTTTTTTCAAAAAACGGGGCAAGGTCACTAAAACGAATAAATTAGATTTTTTCTGTTCTAATTTAGGGGCATAGTATAATAATACAATCTATTAATATGCTGATATAATTTTTGAGGTTTGAATAAAATTAAAGGATCTGCAAAAAAACATTTTAGATAATAATTAATTTTCAAAAGAGGCGTTGAAAAAGCATATTTATAAAAAATTAGGCTGTTTTCAATTTTTAAGATTTTTTTATATTTTTTATCCGAAGAAATCCCTGTCTGATCAAATCTTGCTATAATTGTATTTAAATAAAAATTTTTCGTTTTTCTATTTGTCAAAATTTTCATATTAAAATCATGGTCTGCTGCTATGAAAAAATTTTCATCATAAAGCCCAAATCTATCAAACAAAGATTTTTTGTAAAAAATAGCCTGATGACAAATTTGAAGACTTAAAAGAGTATAATAATTTATATCTTTATTATGTTTTTTAATTTTATTTTTTTCAGGATATAGCAGATTTATGTTTCCATAGACAAAATCATAATTTCCTTTTTCAAAAACACTCACAACAGTTTCCAAAACATCATCAGAATATAAAGTATCATTTGCGTTCAGGAAGTATAAAACTTCACCGGATGAGGCTTTTATGCCTTTGTTCATTGCATTATAGATTCCTTCATCAGGTTCTGAAACGAAGTAAGCTATTTTATCTTTATACTTTTCAATAATATCTAACGTTCCATCAGTTGAACCGCCATCTATTACAATGAATTCAATATTTTGATAAGTTTGATTAAAAATGCTCTCTAGTGTTTTTTCTATAGTTGCAGCTTCGTTATAACAGACTGTTATCACAGATATTTTCATTTAACGTTTATTTCCCAGTATAATTAATATTTATTCCCAACATTCTTTTATTGCCTTAAAATCGTCTATTATATTAAAAAGTTTAGTTATATAAATAGACGAAGTTCTCTGAATTGCCAAATTGTAACCATTTTCTATAAGTTGTGTTCGGGTTTCTTCATTTTGCAGTTTTTCTACACAATCAACAATTTCATTTTCATCACAAGGATTAAAAAATAAAGCGGAATTTCCCAATTGTTCTTGCATTCCTTCACTGTTTGAAGAGATAACAGGACATCTAAGAGCCATTGCTTCAAGAGGTGGGATATTATCAGGACCAAAAAAGCTTGGAAAAACAAGGCAATCAGCATTTTTATATAATGATATCAAGTCTTCCTTTTCCACAAATCCAAGATTATAAACTTGATTTTGCAAATTCATTTCAGCTATTTTTTTGTTTATATAACCCAAATTTCCCTGATCAGAACCTGTTAAAACAAGAGAATAATGTTTACCTTTAGAGTTAAGTATTTTTAAAGCTTTTAACAGGCGAATATGGTTTTTATGCGCCCAAAATTGTGCCGGATAAAATATATAATCGTTTTTAATGTTAAATTTTTGTCTAATATCAATATCTGTGTATGTTTCAAAAAAACTATCATCAACAGTCATAGGAACTGTTTTTATTCTAAAATCAGGAATATTATAAAAATTCATTACCTGATTTTTTCCAGTTTGGTTACCAATTATAATATAAGAAGCTTTTGGAAGGTATTTTTGATAAAATATTTCTCTCTCTTCAAAAGTCCACCCATCAACGCAGACTTCCGGAAAATAAGGCTGCAGTCGATGTTGCAAATCCCATACTGTAATAATATAAGGAACTTTTACCGATCTAACACCATTAGGGGAAGGAAAATACATTAAATCTATTTTGTATTCAAAACAGGCTTTATTTATTAAACTATTATACGGAGGAGGAAAATCAGATTTTTCATTTTCAGATAATTCAAAAAGATTTATAAAATTGATATTTTTAATATTTTCTAATTGCCGATTTCCCTTGTAAAAAATAAAAATCTCATGGTGGGTTTCAGTTTTTACAAGTGCTTTCAGGATCGAATCCTCAAAAGAAGCTCCTCCTCCTACTAAATAATTTAATTCATTGGTCATAACACCTATTCGCATAAAGACCTCGCTATAAAACAAACACCCCAAGTATTTTCATTAGGCTCATTACCTGTCAGCCATTCTTCTGCAGCTACAAGTTCAAATCCTGTTAAACTGCAAAATAAACTAATTTCCGGAAATGAAAAATATCTCATAGAATGTTTTTCCTGTATAAAATCCTGCAGGTTTGATTTTTTATCAGTAATTTCAATTTTGTAATTCACGTCTATAATATTTTCATTAACCCTGTGAAAAGGTTCTGCAATTCTTTTAACTTTTATTTTTTCATTTTCAAGTTCTTTAACTCGTCGTTCAGGTTTTTCATTTAGAACACACGGGGCAAACCAGACATCAAAAATAAATAATCCGCCGATATTTAAATGTTCTCTGGCAGTTTTAAAATAATTTATAACATCATCATTAGAATTTTGATAGCTTGCAACATGAAAAAGTGATATAACACTATTAAATTTTTTATTTACCCTAAAAGTTCTAACATCACTCTGTTCAAAAAACAGGTTTTTATTTTCTATACTTAAAGCTTCCTGAAGCATAGTTTGGCTTGAATCTATTCCATGTATTTTATATCCTTTTTCAGCAAGAATTTTAGCGTGTTTACCCGTACCGCATCCAAGTTCTAAAATCGATTCATTAACAGGATTATATTTCTTTATAAGTTTGGAAATATATTCGGCTTCACCTTCATAATCTTTGTCTTTATAAAGAAGGTCATAATATTTTGAATAATTGCCGAACACTCTCATTGGAAAAGGCTCCTTACAGCTTTTGCAACATTTTCAATTTGTTCATTATTTAAAGCAAGCCCGCTTGGAATATAAAATCCTCGCTCTGCAAGGTTTTCAGCTACAGGATAATGTTCATCTTTAAATAGCCCCATTTTATTAAAAACAGGCTGTTTATGCATTGGATAAAAAAACGGTCTTGTCCCAATCCCCTTAGCGCTGAGTCTTTTTGCAACTTCAGCTGCATCAAAAGGAGCTTCTTTATTTAGAATTAGTCCGTAAACCCAGTAAATATTTTCTGCATAATCTGTTTTAGCAACAGGAAGCTGTATTTCTTTGATATTATGAAGCAATTCCGTATATTGCTTACCCATTATTTTTTTCTTTGAAACAAACTCGTCAAGTCTTTCCAATTGCGCAACGCCCACTGCCGCCTGCAAGTTGGACATTCTTAAATTCCAGCCCATTTCTTCATGGACAAATCTTTTTTGTGTCAAAAAGCACAAATTTCTGAGAGATGCACATTTGTCAGCAAAATTTTCGTCATCTGTCAGAATCATTCCTCCTTCACCCGTTGTGACATGTTTGTTTGGATAGAAACTGAATGTTGAAATATCTCCAAAACTACCGCATTTTTTGCCTTTGTATTCAAGACCATGAGCTTCTGCCGCATCTTCAATTATTTTCAAGCCGTATTTATTAGCAATTTTAATAACAGAATCCATGTCCACAGGAAGACCATAAATATGCACTACCATAATAGCTTTTGTTCTGTCAGTTATCTTATCTTCAATCTGATTAACGTCCATGCACCATGTTAAAGGGTCAGAATCAACTAATACTGGTTTTGCACCGGCTCTAATTATTGCATTGGCGCATGAAATGATTGTAAAAGTCGGCATTATTACTTCATCGTTTTCTTTAATTCCAAGAGCTGCTATAGCCGCATCAATTGCGAGTGATCCATTACAAACAGCTATGCCGAATTTTCTTCCGCAATAAGAAGCCATGCCAGTTTCCAACTGTTTAACAAAAGATCCTTCTGATGATATCCACCCGGTATCTATACATTCATTCAAATATTTTTTTTCATTTCCGTCTAAAAGCGGTTCATTTACCGGAATAAAGTCCATATATTAATCCTTTATTAAAACTTTGTCAGAATCTATTCCTTCAAAACGTGTTTTATCTAGTTCTCCAGCATAAGGACCTTGTTTTACTTCAATCATTTCAACTTCTTCCAGAACTTCAAATCCATGTCCGCCTGTTGCTAAAAGAATAACATCCCCACTTTCTAAAATATGACTTTTGATATAAGTTTGATTATCATCATAAAAATCTACTCTAAGCTTGCCTTTTTTTATAGCCAAAACTTCATTAGTAAAAAAAACTTCTCTTTTTACCGGATTATGAACATGGGGCTGAATAATTTTACCTGCTTTATGTGACATATACGCAAGTTGTTGAGAAAAATCATCTGGCGTAAAAAAACTTATTCCTTCTTTGTTATAACTATTTCTGATTATTATTGACAATAGTTTGTCTTTATTTTTTACATATTCAATCATTTTTTATACCAATTTCTATTTAAATTTGTTTGAAGATAATTATTTTGCATTTTTTAAGCTATTTAATTAAATATTAACTGTTTATATGGTAATTTATTATTTTTGTTTTTGCAACTTTTCAAACAAACCGCTTCTAAAAGGAATTTAGGGCATTAAATGATTTCTTGAAAAAATATTGAAATTAGTACGTATAATAGAGGTTAAATGGGATAAAAGTATGTAAATATATAAATATATATTGTTTTTAGAAAGGGTTAAAATGGAGTTAAACGGAAAAAACATCTTAATTACCGGAGCAGATGGTTTTATCGGTTCTCATCTGACAGAAATGCTGGTTAAAAAAGATGCTAAAATCAAAGCACTTTCTTTGTACAATTCTTTTAATAATTGGGGATGGTTGGAAAATATCGATTGTATTGATGAAATTGAAGTAATATGCGGAGATATTAGAGATACTAACTTTATAAATAAAATTACTAAAGATATTGATGTTATATTTCATTTAGCTGCATTAATTGCTATTCCTTATTCATATATAGCTCCTGATTCTTATATAGATACAAATATTAATGGAACATTAAATATTTGCCAGTCTGCTCTGCAAAATCAAGTTTCTAAAGTAATACATACTTCAACAAGTGAAGTATATGGTACAGCTCAATATGTTCCAATTGACGAAAAACATCCTTTACAACCCCAATCTCCTTATTCAGCAACAAAAATAGGAGATTGGGGTTGTACAGAAAGTTTTTACAGATCATTTAACTTGCCTCTAACAATAGTAAGGTCTTTCAATACATATGGACCGAGACAGTCAGCAAGAGCGGTTATTCCAACAATAATTACGCAGATAGCCAGCGGCAAAAAACAGATTATGTTAGGTGATACTAGACCCACTAGAGATTTTAATTATGTTAAAGATACCTGCAATGGGTTTATAGAACTTGCAGAGTGTAACAAGGCAATAGGTGAAATAGTTAATATTGGTTCTAATTATGAAATATCTGTGGGTGATACATTAAACATTATAAAAGAGCTTATGAATAGCGATATTGAATTTATAACAGACAAACAAAGACTTCGTCCTGAAAAATCGGAAGTCAACAGACTTTGGTGCGATAATACAAAAATCAATACACTTACAGGTTTCAAGCCGGAATATTCCTTAAAAGACGGTCTAAAAGAAACAATAGAATGGTTTATAATTCCTGAAAATCTTAAAAAATATAAGGAGAATATTTATAATGTCTAAAAGGGCTATTATACTCTGCGGAGGGCTTGGAACCCGATTAAGACCTTATACAGTTGTTTTGCCAAAACCGCTTATGCCTGTTGGAGAATATCCAATTGTGGAAATAATAATTAGACAGCTTATTGAACACGATTTTAATCATATAACTATGGCTGTAAATCATCAGGCTGATTTAATAAAAGCATTCTTTGGCGATGGCAGCAAGTGGAACATTAAAATAGATTATTCACTTGAAAATAAACCACTTGGAACAATGGGACCTTTAAAACTTATTCCTAATTTACCGGAAAATTTTCTTGTGATGAACGGGGATGTATTATCTGATATTAATTATAGCGGATTTTATAGTGCCCATGTCAATAATAATAGTATTTTTACAATATCTTCAACGAATAGAGAAGAAATTACAGAGTACGGTGTTTTAGAAGTTAGTTGCGAAAATTTATTAACCGGGTTTAAAGAAAAACCTGTTTTAAACTATGATGTAAGTATGGGCATTTATATGCTTAACAAAAAGGTTCTTGATTACATTCCTGAGAACAAATTATACGGATTTGACAACTTAATGTTGGAATTGTTAAAAGATAGCAAAGAAGTGAAAATTGAGAGATTTTCGGGTTATTGGCTGGATATAGGAAGACCTGATGATTATGAAAAAGCAATAGAAGAATTTTCTTTACTAAAAAATAAGTTTTTAAAATCATCGGAAAAAGGATAAAATATTATGAAAAAATTAAATATCCCTATAAATAAAGGTAATTACAATATGGAATCACCTGAACGGCAAATATTATTTCAAAAGCATTTGAGTGAAGGGTGGGAAGACAAATATAAAGAATATAGGGCTAATTGGATAAAATACGCAAAAGAAAAAATTGTTTCAGAATATCCGTTGCTTGTAGATATTGAGTTATCAACTGTTTGCAATTTAAAATGCCCGATGTGCTATACGATAACTGATGAATATAAGAAAAAAATTAACGCAGAATTTATTGATTTTGAACTTTTTAAAAAAATAATTGATGAAATTGCAGGAAAGGTTCCAGCAATTAGACTTAGCTTAAGAGGCGAGCCTACACTTCACCCTGAATTTGCAGAATGTGCAAAATATGCAAAAGAAAAAGGTATTAATGAAATATCAACTTTAACAAATGCAAGTAAATTAACGGATGAATACTTTGAAAAAATCATGCTTGCAGGAGTTGATTGGATTACTATTTCTATTGACGGACTAAATGAAAATTATGAAAACGTCCGCAAGCCTTTAAAATTTTTGGATACCCTTCAAAAAATTAAGAATATAAAAGCAATTAAAGAAAAAAACAATTCTAATAAGCCGGTTATAAAAGTACAGGGTATATGGCCGGCAATAAAAGAAAATCCGGAAGCTTACTATAATACTTTTGAACCTTATGTTGATGGTATAGCATTCAATCCGCTTATTGATTATCTAGATAAAGACGAAGATATAATTTATGACGAAGATTTCTCTTGTCCTCAACATTATCAAAGAATAATTATTGCTGTTGATGGTTATGCAATGATGTGTTCCAATGATCAAAAGGGGCTTGAAATAGTTGGAGATGCAAACAATCAAACAATTTATGAAATATGGCACGGCGAAAAATTAAAAAGAATGAGGAATATTCATAAAAAGCAATGCGGTTTTAAAGAAATTCCAGTATGTAAAAATTGCTATCTTCCAAGACTTACAGAAGACAGCGAAACAGCAGAAGTAAACGGCAGAAAATTTATAATAAAAAACTATGTAAACAGGAAACAAGAAATAGGACAATAATGTCTAAAAATATATTAGTAACTGGAGCTTCAGGGTTTATAGGTAAATATCTCGTTTCAGAGTTGATGTCGCTGGGGCATAATATTTTCTCTTTTTCAAGATCAGGAGGATATAACATTTGTGATCCTTTGGCTTTTAACTCCTTTGTTGATAAAGATATAGATACAGTTTATCATTTGGCAGGAAGTACTTATATTCCTGATAGTTGGGTTAATCCGTCAGAGTTTTACAGGACAAATACACTTGGAACACAAAATGTGCTTGAATTTTGCCGAAAAATATCTGCAAAAATTATATATATTAGTGCATATATTTACGGGGTTCCAAAATATTTACCAATTAATGAAAAACATCCGGTGCGGCCGAATAACCCTTATGCACACTCAAAGTGGATGGGAGAAGAAATATGCCGATTTTATTCCCAAAACTATGGTATAAAATCGATTATTTTAAGACCATTTAATCTTTACGGTGAAGGACAAAACAATAATTTTCTTATCCCTTTTCTTCTGGAACAGCTAAAAACAGGGAAGATAATAGTTAAAGATGACAGCCCCAAGCGTGATTATCTTCATATAAAGGATTTTATAAAAGGCTGTGTTTCTTGTTTAAATTATGATAAATATAATATTACTTTTAATTTAGGCAGTGGCGGATCATATTCTGTATTGGAAGTAATCAATATGATTACTTCGGTTTATTCAGGTAATATTGAGTATTTATGCCGGAATGAAAAAAGACAAAATGAAATTCCGGACACGGTTGCAGATTGTACTTTAATAAAAAATGAACTGGGTTGGAATCCTGAAATTTCATTTAAAGAAGGTCTTAAAAATATATTAAAGAATGAAATCATTTAAATTACTTAATTTTTCTTGCTATGATGAGCATTTCATCACTAAGTTCCTTTTTATCAATAACTTCTTGAAAATCATCAAATAATGGATGTAATTTTTCATATAATATTGATTCATTCATATTTGCAAAAATTGAAACAGTGCTAAAGAATTCATAAAAATCTTGACCAAAAAACCATACATTTGAAATTTCATAAGAATAGCTTTTCAACAACATTTCTATTGCTTTTAAAGAAAACAAGAATAAATGTAACGGAGGATGCATCATTCTGTTAACATGATCCGGGAAAGTTAATTGGCTATATGCAGAGATTGAAGGAAAATGTGGTACTTCAATTATTAAATTATCATTTTTTTCTTGAATGCTGGATATGTTTTTAATTATGGAATGAGGATTTTTTATATGTTCTAAAACACTAAAAAGCGATATAATTCCATAATTTTTTAGATATTTATCTATAGTTTTCTCATTAATGTATTCATTAGTTATGCTTAATCCGAATTTATTAATACCATATTCTCTTTCATTTTCATTAGTTTCAATACCAAAAGTTTTAAAACCATTGTTTGATGCAACATATATTACTTCTCCAACTCCACAACCAATATCCAACCAAGAGTTTTTATCATTTGTAATATTTTTTTTAATGTAATTAAATTTGGGTTCGGCTATGTTTTTAACTCTAAAATCGATAATATTATCATTTGCTAATAGGATTTTATTCATGCCTGTATAGAAATCTGAATTATATATTTTTTCTATCTCAGTATCGATGGGTTGATTAAGCACATAAGCTACCCCACAATTTAAACACTCATAATAAGTAAAATTGTATATTGTACCCAATAATTTTTTATCTTCTTCAAAACAAATCGGGCAGTTTTTAATGTCGTGTCCTGCTAAAATACTTGTGGATGCTTTTTTTGATTTTTCTATCGAATCAATTTTATTCAAATCTTTCTTAATTTTATAGCTATCTAATTTTTTTCCATGTTTTATTTCCATTTCTAGCTCCTTATAATATAATTTTGTTAGAAAATAATGAATCTAATACATTTATTACTATATCATTTTCTGAAAAAGAATAAATATAATGTAATATGTACAAATGATAATTAAAAATTGATTATATAAAGACATATAGCATATCGGGGAATTTTAAAAAAGAAACGATATGCAAATTGGACAATATTAAAATTTTGAAAATTAGGAAAGAAAGTATGAAACTGGATATAATTTTGGAAAAGAGAAGTTCAATCTATATAATAGCTGAAATAGGCGGCAATTTTATAACTTATAAAGAAGCAATAAAATTAATAGATGCGGCTAAAGAATCCGGTGTTGATTGCGTTAAACTCCAAACTTACAAAGCAGAAAATATAAGTTCCAAAACTGCATTTTTTGATATGGAAAACACAGGTAAAATAAGTCAATACGAATATTTTAAGAAATATGAAATATCGGAAGAACTTCATAAAAAAATAATAAATTATATTAAATCAAAAGATCTTGATTGGTTTTCAACGCCTTCTCATCCTGAAGATCTTGATATGTTAGTAAAACTTGGGATGGAAGCAATAAAACTTGGAGCAGATGATGCAACTAATATTCCTTTCATAAAATATTGCGCTAAAACAGGTTTACCTATAGTGCTTTCTACGGGAATGTGTACCCTGGACGAAGTTAAAGAAGCAGTTGAAACTATTTTATCGCAAGGTAATAAAAAAATAGTCCTGCTTCACTGTATCTCCGGCTACCCTACTTATCCTGAACAAGTTAATTTAAACGTGATAAATACCTATAAAAAAGAATTTCCTGATTTATTAATAGGATTTTCTGACCACACTTTAACACCTTTAACCTGTATAGCTGCAGCAGTAATGGGAGCAAATGTGGTAGAAAGACATTTTACGCTTGACAAAAAGGCAGAAGGACCCGATCATATGATCAGTGCCACTCCTGATGAGATGAAATATATTGTTGACAGCATCAGAACCGTTGAAATTATGAAAGGTTCAGAAGTTAAAATACCTTACGGAGTGGAAGTTCAAAATAGAATTAATAACAGAAAAAGTATTGTTGCAATAAAAAATATTAAAAAAGGAGAATTATTCTCTTCTGACAATATTTATATGAAACGTCCCGGGACAGGAATTGAACCCAAATATTATGAGCAGATTCTCGGGAAAATTGCCCATAAAGATATAGAAGCAGATGAAATACTGCAATGGAGTGATTTTAGTTAATGACAGAATCTAAAATCGGAATAATTGTTCAGGCAAGAATGGGGTCAACTCGTCTACCGGGAAAGATTTTTAAAAAAATTGGGAACAAATCCCTTTTAGAACATATTTTTTACAGGTTGAAATTTCTTAAACACTCTGTTTTAAATGTTATTGCAACCTCTGATTTGCATGGTGATGACAGGGTTCAAGAATTTTGCAAAAAAAATAATATAGAGTGCTTTAGAGGAAGTGAAAGCAATGTGCTTGAGCGGTATTATCTTTGTGCTAAAAAGTATGGATTTAAGAATATTATCAGGCTTACCGGAGATAATCCGTTTGTTGATATAGAAGAACTTGATAATTTAATAGATCTGCATATAAAAACCAATTCTGATTATTCAAATTCTTTTGAAAATCTTCCTGTTGGGATAGGAGCAGAAATTTTTACACTTGAGTCACTTGAAAAAAGTTATTATGAAGGAAAAGATCCTCATCATCTAGAACATGTAAACGAATATATGCTTGAAAATCCACAAATATTTAAGTCTACCATTCTTATACCTCCACAAGAAAAAAACAGACATGATATAAGACTTACTATTGATAATGAAGAAGACCATAAAAAGGCTTGTTTTATAGTTGATAATAGTGAAAATGAATATATTAATACAAAAGAACTTGTTCAATTGGTAATACAATATGAAAAGTATATTTGATTGTGATAAAACTAACTTAATAGAGTGCAATTGTTGCGGTTTACAATTTTTAGATAAAATTATGACCGAAGAGGAAGAGTGTAATTTTTATTTTAATTAGGCTCTAGATAACCTCAATTGATGAGATATACTAGAAAAATGAATACAGGAAAGCATTTAAGCGATTATAAAATTAATAAAATCCATTATTATCAAGTATGGGGAATTGATAATGCTTTTTCATGGCTAAAAAACAGAAAACCTTTCGATTTCTCCCAATATACTAACTTTTTCTCAAAAGAAATTAATGATTTATATAAAAAAGAGTTAACTCAAAATAAAATGACTGATACAATGTTACTTGTATTAAATAAAAAATAATCAAAAATATGTTTGGAATATGTATTGAATCTTCTCATCAAAGAGGAATGGGACATCTTTTCAGAGTCTTAAACCTTATTGAATATTTAAAAGAAAAAAAACAAAATTATGTAATATTCATTAATAACGATAAAAACGCTGTTTTTATTATTAAAGAAAAAAATATACCGCATGAAATTGTTAATTTATCAGATTTTCAGTCTGACTGGGAGTCTGTATTAATTAATAAATACAATATTGATTTATGGATAAATGACAGACTTGATACTGACATAAAGCATTCTCAAAATGTTGTTAAAAATAACATAAAATTAGTAACTTTTGATGATAGGGGAACGGGCGCAAAACTTGCCGACATAAATATTGCCGCACTTTCATTTAATAATTCGGAAGAATTAAAAGGCAAAAAAATATTAACGGGAATAAAATATTTAATTCTTAATAAAGAAATTGAAAAATATAAAAGAATAAGAACAAAAACCGAAAGAATTCTTGTAACACTAGGAGGCAGCGATACTTACGGGGTAACGCTTAAGGTTGTTGAAATTCTAAAAAACCTTGATAAATCCGCAACTATTATTACAGGTCCATCTTTCCAGCATAAAAAAGAGCTTGAAAATATTATAGATGACCGGTTTATTATAAAAAAGACAGTTACTTCACTTATTGAAGAGTTTTATAATTATGATATAGCTGTTACGGGAGGTGGTATTACGCCTTTTGAAGCAAATGCAACAGGTCTCCCCTGTATAATAATAGCAAGTGAAATTCATGAAATCCAGACTGCACAATATCTTGAAAAATTAGGGTCGTCAGTTTTTGCCAGATATCATGAAAATATTGATATAAAATTGTTTAATCAGAATTATGATATAGAAAAATTAAGCAAAATTGGGCTTAAAACAATAAAAACAGACGGAGTGGAAAATATTTATAATACTATAATATGCCGTAGAAATCGGACAGAAAAAATTTAAAATTATCATCCTTTCATTTTTTATTGTAACAAAGTGTTGCAATTCTATTTAGAACTCAGGTTTTTTAACAATTTTGAAATTTCACAGACGTTTAAAACTTATATTAAATAGGTACAATTATGTCTGTTGAAATTTCAAATAATAATGCAATTTTTCAAAGAAATGAAAGAAAAATTTCTTTTGAAGGAATAAATGCACGAAAATATATAGATTTATTCTCCAATTCTCCTGTTTCTGATGCTTTTGTAAAAGAAATGGCTCAAGGCATTGAATCTATGGGGATAGTTGGACAAAAGACAATAAAAGGTCAAAATTTAAGATATAAGATTGCACAAAAAACATCAGATATTTTCCCTGAGCTAAAAGGACATCATCCTGAAGGATGGCCTGAAGGTACAACAGTAGATAATGCTCCGGGTTTTTCTGCTGTTGGATTTATAGCTTTATTTGAAAAACCAATTGATCAACCAAAACCAAATATTACTTTGGTAAGACATGAGACCTTACATGGATTAGATAGTTTATTTGGAAAAATTTTTAAAGGAAATGAATTTTTTACAGATACAAAAGGTTTTACAAAAGCATATTTAAAAGATATAAAAAATTTACCTGAAAATATGAAAAAATATGGTAAGAAAGTTAAAGATGCAGATACTTATATTAACTATTTAATTCAGGGCAGTAATCCGCAAAAGGCTAATACGCAAGGGAAAAGAGAAGCTTTTGCTGTTATTGGTGCAAAATTAAATGGAGGAAGCGATCAAGAAAAACTTTCTAAAGGAATGGATAAGCTTATTGATAAAGTGTTTCCTAATACAGTTGCTTATGTTGAAAAACTGCTCTGGCTTTTAGGGAAGCGTTAGAGTTTTATTTTAAATTTATTGAAATAGTGTTTTGATAGGTCTATAATTTTGCTGAGGAATGATAAAAGATGACCAACAAAACACAAAATAAATTTGCCTATTACCTCGGAAACTCAATGTACATAAACGTAACCAACTTATGCACAAACGAATGCGTGTTCTGTATAAAAAGTGCAACTGACAGCGTCGGCGGAGTAAATTTAGTTCTGGAAGAGGAAGATTTTTCCCACAAAGACATAATCAGGGAAATAAAAGAAACTTTTATTGATAATACAAAGGAAATTGTTTTTTGCGGGTATGGAGAGCCTTTAATCAAGCTTGATATAGTTAAAAACGTCGCAAAATTCATAAAACAAAATTATCCTGATGTTCAAGTCAGGGTAAATTCAAATGGGCACGGAAATTTAATCCATAAAAGAAATATAGTTCCTGAATTAATTGGGCTTATAGATAAAATTTCGATAAGCCTGAACGCAGAGAATTCAAAGCTTTATCAGGAGCTTTCAAAATCAAGTTATGATGCAGAAACAGTGTATCAGGCAGTTAAGGATTTTATTTCTGAGTGTGTTAAAAATGGCATTGATACAACCGCAACAATAGTTACAGGTTATGGTGATTATAAAATAGACGTCGAAAAATGCAAAAAAATAACGGAGGAATTAGGGGCAAAATTCAGGATTCGCGAATGGCTTCCGCAAGGGTACAGTTAAAATCTTTATAAACATTTAACATTCTATTGGTTTACACAAACTTTTTAGCGTATTTTAATAAGAATATCGATATTATTTTAGAGAGGAAACGGAAAATGAGTAAAGAACTTGATGCGATAATGCAACCCAAATCAATTGCTATAATTGGTGCTTCAACAAAAGAAGGTGCGGTCGGCAACGAAATTTTAAGCAATCTTATAAAATATGGTTTTACAGGTGATTTATATCCTGTAAACCCAAAAGCAGAAGAAATATGCGGTTTAAAAGTCTATAAAAGTATTCTTGATATTTCAGGCAGTATTGATATGGCAGTAATAATCATTCCTAAAGATTTTGTTCCTGCTGCAATCGATGAATGTGCCCAAAAAGGTGTTAAAGGTCTTGTAATTATTTCTGCAGGCTATAAAGAAACAGGCGCAGAAGGATTAAAAGCCGAACAGGCATTGGCTGAACAAGTTAAAAAATATGGAATGAGATTAGTCGGTCCAAACTGTCTTGGCGTTATAAACACAGCTTCAGAGGTTAGATTAGACGCTTCATTTGCGATGGCGTTGCCTAGAGCAGGCAGAACAGCTTTTATTTCTCAGTCAGGAGCTTTAGGTGCAGCTATTTTAAATCTTCTGGAAGATTTAAAAGTTGGATTAAGCCAGTTTGTTTCTATCGGAAATGCCGCAGATTGCACAACAGAAACCTTTCTTGATTACTGGAAAGACGAACCAAATACAGATCAAATTTTATTATATATGGAAACAATCTCTGATCCTGCTGAATTCAGCAGGCTTTCAAAAGAAGTTTCCAAGAAAAAACCTATAATAGCTATTAAAGCAGGAAGATCAGCAGCAGGAGCTTCAGCAGCTTCTTCACACACCGGCTCATTGGCAGGTGCAGACCTTGCAGCAGACGCTCTTTTGAAACAAAGCGGCGTTATAAGAGCTAACTCCGTTCTTGAAATGTTTGAAGTAGCTCAGGCTTTTGAAAATTGTCCTATTCCGAAAGATAAAAGAGTTGCAGTAATTACAAACTCAGGTGGACCGGGAATTATGGCAACTGACGCAATTTGTGAGCTAGGCTTAGAAATGGCAACTATCTCCGACAAAACAAAAGAATATTTAAGAAGCTTCCTCCCGGCAGCGGCAAGCGTAAAAAATCCTATTGATATGATTGCTACAGCTCCTCTTGAGCATTATCCAAAAACTCTTGAAGCTGTTATAGCTGATGAAAATGTTGATGCGATTATGATGATTTCCGTTCCATTTGCTAACGTGGACCCTATGGAAATTGCTAAAACCGTTATGGACGTTAAAGCTAAGCATCCGGAGAAACCTATTCTTTGCGTTATGATGACGCCAAGCAATTTCTTCAATGAGCTCAGCAAAATCAAAACAAATATTCCTTTCTATCAATATCCTGAATCAGCTGCAAATTCTATTGCTAAGCTTTATCAACAGCGCGTGTGGATGGAAAGACAAGAAGGAAAAACACCTAACTTCAGTGTAAATAAAAATAAAGCAAAAGATATTATTGCTTCTGCGCTTAAAGAAGGCAGAGGGCAGCTTACGACTTTAGAGTCAATAGATGTTCTTGATGCTTATGGTATTAGAACATGTAAATATGCTTTTGCTTCAAACGTTAATGAAGCAGCTAACGAAGCAAATAAAATAGGTTATCCTGTTGTAATGAAAATTACATCAACAAAAATTTCTCACAAAACAGAAGTTGGTGGTGTAATTGTTGGAATTACAAGCGAAGAAAACCTTAGAGAAGAATATGATGCGCTTATCCAAAGGCTCGAAGCAAGAAATATTGCGCAAGACCTTGACGGCGTAATTATTCAGGAAATGGTCAAAGGCAACCGAGAAATGGTTTGCGGTGTTGCAACAGACCCACAATACGGACACTTGATGATGTTCGGACTAGGCGGTATCTTTGTAGAAACCCTTAAAGACGTTGCTTTTAGAGTAAATCCTCTTACTGATATTGACGTAAAAGAAATGGTTCAGTCAGTAAAAGCTTATAAAATTTTAAAAGGCGCAAGAGGAGAAGGTTCTGCTAATATTGACCAGATAGAAGAAACTCTTTTAAGACTTTCTCAACTTGTAACAGATTTTAGCTTCATTAAAGAACTCGACATCAACCCTCTGAAAATTTCCGACAAAACAGCGGAAGGCGTTGCGGTTGACGGACGTATCGAAGTTAATATGGAAGAAGCCAAGAAAGCACTCGGGCTTGGTTGCTGCTGTTCAGGCAACTGCTGCTCATAATTTTAATTTATCTATAAAAAACATCAGGTTATTCTTTTTAGCCTGATGTTTTTTAACCTACTAAGCATTTGAAAAAGATGTTTAAATTAAAGAAAAACAATTTTCATCAATATTGTTTTCTAATTCACAGATTAAAGTATCTATATTATATGTTTCAGGTTTTTCATATTTTAAAAAAATATCTTTAATCTTAATTCCGCATGGAAATTTATAAAGCCATTTAATGGAATTTTTATCTCGTTTAGACAAAGGTTTTATCTTGTTATTAGAATAATACATAATATCTTCAGGATTTGAGCTGTGATTAAATAAACCTAATGAATGACCGAATTCATGCAACATTGTTATATAAAGTTTTTTAGATTTTTCGAACAATTCATCAGGGTTTAAATATACTTTAATAGTAGATTTTTTAAGTGATTTATTTTCTGTATGGATTTGAGATTTACAAAATCCCATTGTTTTATTAAATAAATAAGCGTTTTCTTTTTTCCAATCCCAAATAATTAATATATTGGCTATTTTTTTGTTATCCGTAATTTGATAAGTTATTTTATTTTTTGATGCTGTTTTCCATTCATACATTGCATCTATAACAATTCTTTTAAAATAAAGATTAATTTCAGGATCTATTCCTTCAATAACAGGATTAATATAAATTTTTAAAGGCATTGACTCATCAGACCATCTAATAATCCTACCTTCTATATCTAGATTTTTTATATTAAACCATTTAGCAAAACCACTTTGTTTTTCTATATAGACTATTTCTTCAATATAGGAAATATTTTCCAAAACAAATCTCCTTATAAAAAAATCTTTTCCTCTAAATAGCTACATTTTCTTCTTGAAGAGCCACACCTGCTATTTGAGTATCAAGCACGGTAAGCTTTTTCAGAGGACCTTTTCCTGTTTTTTCAATAAGTTTTGGTGATTGTTCATTTGCACCGGCAATAATTTGTTTGATTTCCTGATAAACAGCCTCGCTGTTTTCCACATATAAAACCAGAGGAGGACCTACTATTTTTAAGAAAATAAGGACAGGTTTTCTTGTTTTAACTTGTGGTGCAGGGGATGGGGTATACTGGTTCATTTTTAATTCTCCTATTAATAAAAAAGTCACGCTACCATATTATACATGACAGCGTGAAAAACATGTGAGGTGGTTGTTGTTGTGGACACAATTTTATAATATTGTTTTAAACTTGAAGTTTCATCCACTATAAAAATGAAAATCATATACTTTATAAAAGAAGAAAAGGCTCCCGAATGGGAGCCTTTTTATATTCAAAAGATTTTATAATTAACCTAAGGTTTTGAAGCCTTTTTCAATTGATTTGTCGATAACTTTTCTAACTGCATCGAGTTCGGTTTCTACGATTTTGTTTTGAGTTTGAAGATCTTTTTCTCTAAGTTCTAATTCTTTATCAAGGGATTGAACTTGTTGCATTTGAGCTTCATACCAGCCGCTTGCTACAGGGGATTGAGGAACGGCTCCTGATGTTGGAGATGTAAATCCAAGTGTCATTGCGGATCCGCCTAAAAGATTTGTGTCATCTGTTTGGTACATTGCGTTAGCGAAAGCTCTTGCTAATTGGGAAGCTTGTTGAGCTAAACATGTTCTTCTTTGATTTATAACTTGTACTTTAAATTCAATGTCGGATTTTCTAGCTGTTAACATTGATTCTCTGCCGGCACTTGCTGCTAAACCCATAATAATTCTCCTTTTTCTTACTTAACTTACCTAACTTTTAGCAAAATACATTTTATTATTTTTTTTAAATTGAAAGCTTCTTTTTGAACTTTGTTTTGTTTATCTCTTACTCTTATATAAAAACATTAAATATCTATGAAATGCATAAATCGTATATACTGTTACATTTATTTACAAACCAAAAGGGTTAGCCCGTTTGGGTTTTGGTCACCCTTACTGTATTCAAAAGCCGGCAAAACATAAGTTTTGCCGGCTTTTAATCAAAAATATAAGATTAAAATATTTTAAATTTTAACAGCATTAGCATTTTTTAGAAGAGGAAATCCCATCTCTTCTCTTTGCTTATGATAAAGTTTTGCGGTTCTTTCTGCCATTCTTCTGATTCTATTTATAAAATTTGTCCGCTCATCTTTGCTTATAACCCCTCTTGCATCGAGAAGATTAAAAGTATGAGAACATTTCAAGACAAAATCATAGGCAGGAAGCACTAGCTCATGCTCCAGACAGTTGTCAACTTCTTTTGTATAAAGATCAAACAGACTAAATAAAATTTCAGGAGTTGAGTATTCAAAGTTGTATTTGGATTGCTCTATTTCATTCTGAAGATAAATTTCGCCGTATTTAACCTTATCATTCCATTGAATATCAAAAACGCTGTCTTTTTCCTGAAGATACATGGCAATTCTTTCAAGACCATAAGTAAGCTCAAGCGCGACGGGCTTTACGTCAATACCGCCTGCCTGTTGGAAGTATGTAAACTGGGTAACTTCCATACCGTCAAGCCAAAATTCCCAGCCAACGCCCCATGCGCCTAGAGTAGGGGATTCCCAGTTGTCTTCTACAAATCTTATATCATGGTTTTCAAGCTTGATTCCGAGGTATTCAAGACTTCTCAAATAAACGTCCTGCGCATCTTCGGGAGAAGGTTTTAAAATTACCTGATACTGAAAATAATGCTGAAGCCTGTTTGGGTTTTCGCCATAACGACCGTCTGTTGGTCGTCTGCAAGGTTCAACCATTGCAACATTCCACGGTTCCGGTCCCAAAACTCTGAGAAAAGTGGCGGGATTCATTGTGCTTGCGCCTTTTTCCGTGTCATAAGGCTGTTGAATAATACAGCCGTAATTTGACCAGTATTCGTTCAGTTTATGAATAAGTTCCTGAAATGTTGGTGCCATATTTTATTCCTTTTTAGACTTTTTTCCAAGATCAACAATTTTAAGATGCCGTTTAAATTCTTCATAAAATCCGCAATCTGTTACGAACAACTCTCCATCAAGTGTAACAACGCCAAGTCCCAGCGCATGCAAAAGAGGACAAGCCACACCCTTTGCGAAATTTTTGCAGCTTATACACTGATCATCTTTTTCTACATATACTTTGCCGCTATCGTAGTACATTTTCTGCCTTTATCTTAAGCTATTTGATAAAAAGTTTTAATTACTAAAAACCCATGCTAAGTCTATTATACTCGATGAGAAAAAATTTCTGAATATAATTTTTAAGCTAATAAAAAAGTTTGTTTCCTGAAACCAGAAACAAACTTTTAAATACTAAATTTATTTTAATTATTTAAAATGATCCGCCTCTGAATAATAATTGTAAAAGCATCATTAATATATTCATAATATTATTGTTTTGATTAACTGTGCAGGAATTCGAGATTTTTGTTTTTTGTTGTTGTAAATCTTGTAATTGAATTTCAAAAGTTTGTTGTTCCAGTTCAAGTTTTTTATCAAGGTATTGATATTGACCTGCTAATTCAGGGTAATATTGTGCAGCATCCTTTGCTTGTTTAGCAATTGATTCTCTTTGTTGACTTATTTGTTGCAACTTAGCTTGAGAATACGCTATTTGTGAATCCATATTATAAATAGTTGCATTTTTATCAGCATCTGAAGTTCCGTTGGATAATTTATTATTTATTGCATCATTAACTTCTTTAATCTTTAAATCATATTGAGCACCGAGTTCCGGATAATTTTCCATTGCTGTTTGCTTTTGTTGAATAAGAGTTTCTCTTTGTTGTTCAAGCTGACTTAAGCTCGCACCAGGGAAATTTTGGCTGTTTATTGATTGAAGATTTGAACCAAAAATTGATCCGTTTTGTGTTGCATTAGTAGAATTTAAAGATGTTACTTGAGGAAAATTATAATCTGAGAAAAAACTAATTGAAGAAACTGCCATACTAAACCCTTTATGTTTTATCTACACTTAGTATTTATTTGGTATCTACTAATTATATAAAAACAGCGTTATGTAATGTATTGCTAAATTTTTATATTTTTCTGTTATTTTGCTTAAAAAAACTTAACACTCCTGTTTTAAAAACAGGAGTGTTGTTTAAGTGTGTTAAATTTTTAAATTGTACTATTCTTCTTCGTCTTCTTCGTCTTCGTCGTCTTCTTCGGATTCAAGATATTCAATAAGATTGTTGAATTCTTCATCATCTTCGATGGTTTCGAAAACGTAGCTGTCATCTTCTTTGTTTAATCTCATGATGACAACTTCATCTTCATCATCTTCGTCATCACATTCTTCACATCCACAAGCTTCTTTATGAGGTTCTTTGCCTTCTTCTCCTTCTTCATCGACATGAATTAACAGACCGTATTCCTGCCCGTTAAATTCAACAACGTCAATTAATTCAAAGCTGTAGATTTCGCCATTTTCGTCCTGTGTTCTTATTATCTTGTTTTCCATATCTTTTTCGTCGTTCATTTTATTTACTCCTTTTATCAAGATACTGTTGCAAAATTAGTATAGCAGAAGTTATATCAATTAGTCCTCGATTTTTTGAAGGTTTTTTATTTTGTTCGATTAAATACCTTTCAGCAGCTTTGCTGGTTAGCCTTTCATCCTCAAGTTTGACTTCTATGCCTATTTTGGCTGTTATTTTTTCAACAAAAGTCATAACATCTTCAGCCTGAAAACCTAAAGTACCGTCCATATTTTTAGGTAAACCCGCTATTATGGTTTCTACATTATATTCGTTACAAATCTTTTTGATTTCTTCGATTGCTTTATTTTCCGGAAGTCTTGAAATTACTTTTAAAGGTTGTGCTGTTATGGCTAAGGGGTCGCTTATAGCCGAGCCTATTCTTTTTGTACCCACATCCAACCCTAAATATCTTTTATAGCTCATATTAAACCTTAACTATAATTTGTATAATATTTTTATAATTTCAAGTAAGTCATCATCATTTGTCAAAGCTTTAGAACTGTTGTTTTGTTTTTGTTTATTTATAGAGGAAGTCTCTTCAGTATCCCGATCAATTTTATATTGATATCTTACAAAACCTTCTAAAATAGTTCTCTTCATCATTTCTCTAAAGAAAGGAACAGTTTTAACATCATAGCTGTTTTCCGGCGTTATGCACCATGCCAGAGATGCCGCGATGTTTCGGAACAGTTCTAAATCTCGAGTATTAAGTAAATAGGTCAAATCTAAAAGACGATTTTTATAGATATTTTTTATTTCATCGTTGAAAACTTGTGATGTAAGCTTGTCTATATTGGATTCAAGCCATGTTTTAAGTTCGTTTTTATTATTAATAAAATATTCTTTTTTTTCACAGATTTCTTTTATTAAAACAGGAAGTGTTTCATTAATTAAAGAATGATCTTCTTCTTCAAAAAACCAGTACTGAAAATCAGGAAATTTATATAAAAGCGCTGTTTCATGGATTAAATCTTTAGATATCCATTTTTTGCTTAATTTTTCAAAATCATTTTCAAGAATGGAAACATCACTTAATAATGATTTCCATGCAGCGTATTCGTATGAAATCGGTAAATTATTTTCTTTGTTAATCTTTTCTGCTTCTTCAAGTCTTAGTTTGCAGTATTCAGGCAAAACTAAAAATCTGGTAGATTTTTCTTGAAATTTTTCTATAATTCTGGAAAAATCCTGTTTGCTTATTCCGTAAAACCCAAAGCAGTCTAAAATTCCGTGAACGTCGTTTATAACCACATTCAGCATTAAGATGTCCTTATTAGGTTTTATACGGCTTATAATAAATCCCTGATTTCCGATGCCGTCCGTCATATTTGTGTGGCATTCATAAATATCAGAAGTTTTCGTAATTGGAGAGGCGGAAAGACCTTGGTTATCCTGATTAAGTTTAACACCAGATAATTTAAGCATATTAAGACTTTTTTGAGCGTGTTTTTTAATTATTTCATTTTTTGAATATTTCAAAACATCATTTAATGCCGGAATTGCAATTGGTGAGCGAGTTTCCCCGAGTATTTTTATGAGGGCTTCTTCTAATTTAATCGAAGGCTTTGCTTCAAGTGCAGGGACAGCAATATTTACAAGATATTCACTGGAATAATCTTCTTTAAGTGAAGAAACAAGGTTAATTTGTTCAGATTCAGGCAGCGAAAATAAGAAATCCAGAAAATCTATTTGTGCTTCAGGATTTATAGAAGCAACTTCCAAAAGTTTTTGAGTTTCTTTATCAACAATGGCTTTAGGATCATCCAGATAATTCAGAAATTCTTCAGGATCAGTCTGATCTCCAAGGCTTTTTAATATAATTCCCGCAATATCTTTTAATTCGTCAGAAGACATTGGTGATTTAATGTATGACCATAAAATATCTTTAAGTGATTCCAAATCACCCAATTCCTGAATAAAAATGCTTATAAGCTGACCTTTTTTGTAATCAGATCTGCCAAGTTCTTTTACCAGAATTTCAACAACATAATCAATATCTTTGATGGAGCGAAGTTTGTTTAAATAGTTATCTTGCTGTTCTTTAGACATTTCATCCAAAGAATTTAATTGTTGAAGCATAAGCATAACTTCTGATCTTATTTGTAATTTTGATAAATCTCTCAACTTCATTATTTTTTGATACCCTGCCAGAAACTGTCTAAAACTTTTTGTACTTCTGTAGATGGAACACGATCTTCCATTATAAAGTATTGCATACAAATCATTATGCATTCCGAACAAATATTTACGCCGGGTCCTTTTATCATTTTTATGACCATGTGGTTTGGTCTGCCGCAGAATGAACAGTAGACCATTTCCTGCGCTTCTTTTTTATCTTGTTTTTCAGTAGTTTTGTCGGAAGTTTTTTCTTTATCCCTTGCATTGGCAAGAGATATAACCTTTTTTTTCTTGTCAGTCATGATGCAGCCTTTTTATTTTATTTATCTATTATATTATATATTTTTTAATTTGCAGAAAAAGGTATTTTTTGCTTTTAATAAAGAGATAGCGGTTTTAAAAAACCGCTATCTCTTTAAATTATTTTATTTTTATTTACAGTTAGCTGTAACTTTTTTATTTACAGCGCCTGGAACGTTTTGCCAATTAGCCGCCATGATTTTTTTGAAAGCTTTTAATGCGGTATCTTCTAATTCGCCAAGTTCTTCAGCTTTCATAATTAGTTCTCTGAGAGGTAATAAAGCTCTCTGGTCGCGAAGTACACCAAGAGCAGCAGCCGAGCCGGCTCTAACAAGTTCGTTTTCTTGAGTGTTTTGTAATACTTCGATAAGTGCAGGAACAGCTTTAACATCGCCTAATTTGCCAAGTGAAGTAACTGCGTAAATTCTTACGTTTACCCATTCGTCTTTAAGCATTTTGATGATATGGTCAACAGCTTTTACACTGCCAAGTTCACCGAGTGCTCTTGTTGCATCACAACGTACGTTGATTTTTTCATGTACAAGAGATGTAATCAAAGCTTCTACAGCAATATCTCCAATTTCTATAAGAGCATCTGTTGCTGTAACGCAAACCTGACTGTTTTCATCGTTAAGAGCTTCTACTAAAGGTGTCACAACTTCTTCGCCGCCAAGACGGCCAAGTGCACGTGCAGCTCTGACTCTTACGTCAACGTTACGATCTTCTCTGAGAGAAGAAATTAAAGGTTGTGTAGCGTCAATATCGCCGAGTTCACCAAGAGCTCTAGCTGCGTATAATCTTACCGAACCGTTTTTGTCATGTTTTAATGCTTCAATAAGTGATTCAACAGCTTCTGCATTGCCTAACTCGCCCAATACTCTTGCAGCATTGTAGCGAACTTTTTCAGAATTACTGACTTTTAGATCATGTACTAACTCTTCAAAAGTTTTTTCGTTCTTTTTCTTTCTGTTTATTGATTTAATAGCCACGAGTTTACTTCCTCCGGTATTACTAATACTAATTTACACAGCAAGATTTTAATCCAGCGGGACTTATTTATTGATCTTCTTTTTTAAACACAATGATTTTTTCTAATATAGCTTCCAATTTATAAAAAACATCGTTATGAAGAAAATTGCTAAATTGAAGTAAATTTATTAACTTTTATTAAGTAGGTGCCCTTTAAATTGTTTGTGTTATGTTTAATTTGTAAACAAATATTAATTAAGCGTATTTTTAACACTAATTAATAGTAACATATTTTCAAGCATCATTCCTGTTTTGTTTACAAAACTTAATAAATTTTTATGCTTTTTTTTATACACATAGGTGCTATTTAATTATAGCTTATTTTGGTTTTTTACAAAACTTAAAATATATTGGTCAGTAGACAAAAATCATTGTCAAAACAGATTTTTATTTAACAGGTAATTCTATAATAAAAGTAGAACCTTGATCAGGGTTATTTTCTGCCTTTATTGTACCCTTGTGCTTTTGTATTATCTGATAACATATCGAAAGCCCGAGTCCTGTGCCGACTCCAACCCCTTTTGTTGTAAAACCCGGATCAAAAATACGCTCCAGATTTTTTTCTGGAATTCCCTTTCCTGTATCTGAAATAAGTATTTTTATTTTATTTGCGAGATTTTCTGTTTTGATTTTTATTGCTCCATTCTTATTAATACTCTGACAAGCATTAATAAGAATATTCATAAATACCTGATTTAACTGGTTCGGATAGCAATTTATGAACGGTAAATTCCCGAATTCTTCTATTATTTGAACTCTTCCTTTAATTTCGTGATTAATAAGCATTAGAGTGCTTTTTATACCTTCGTGAATATCAGTTTCTTTATATTCTGCTTCATCAAGGCGGGCAAAGTTTTTTAATGCTTTCACGATGGAATTTATTCTTTTTATGGCTTCAGCGTTTACTTTTAGGGTGTCATCAAGTATTTCCGAATAATTTTTCAGTTCTGTTTCCGTAGGAGCAGTTTGAATTTTTTGAATGCATTTTATAAAAATATCGTTATTGCATTTGATTGAGCCGATAGGTGTGTTTATTTCATGGGCGACACCAGCTACCAGTTGACCGAGAGAAGCCATTTTTTCTGATTGAATAAGCTGTGACTGGGTTTGTTTTAATTCTAAAAGAGCTTTTTCAAGATCTAATTTTTGTTCTTCAAGTTCATTAAACAATTTTGCCTGATTGATTGCGGATGCAAGCTGGGCTGCTATGCCTTCAATTAAAGTTATTTCTTCTTTATGCCAGTGTTTTTTTGAGGTTGAGTGAAGAAATGACAGGATCCCCAGAATTTCGTTATTGTAGATGATGGGAGTTATGAGTTTTGGTCTGGAATCCCCTGTGTTATTGTCTATTATTACTGTTGATGTACTGGAAACTTTATTTTCTAAAGACTTTTTCAGTAATGCATCCTCGTCAGGATAAATTTTATTTACTTTTTTATATTCTTTTTTTTCTGCAGCCCAGCTATGTTTAACAGTTAGTTCTTTATTGTTTAAAACTTCGGCGTAAAACCCCTGACCTACATCAAGTGTTTTAGAAATTTCCTCGACAGCCGTTTGTATAATCTCTTCTATATCAAGTCCGTCCCTGATTTTGTTTGATACTTTATTAATCAAGCCTGTTCTTATCGCGAGAGTTTGTGCTTTTTCTTTTAATTCGGAAAATTCTTTATTTTCTTTTTGAAGATTTTCAATAGTTTTTTCATTTTCAGTTATAAGGCTTTTCAGGGATATATTTTGAATTTTTTCTGTAACGTCCGATAAAATTATTATTTTTTTATTTTGAGCGCCGAAACTTCTTATGTTCAAATTTCTGTATAAGTTGCTGTCAAGCTGAAAAAGTGTTTCTGCGCTGAAAAAAGTATCGAAATTTATTATTTCATGAATGGGATTATAGTCGAAAAACTTATCCCTGTCTAAAATACAAACATTAAAAGAGAAAAAATGTTCAATTTCTGTGATTTTTTTAATATCCCCAAATAAATTTTTTGCGCTGTTATTGAGAAAAATCAGATTTTTTTCAGCATTAACCACCAGAAGCAGTTCTTCCGAGTTTTTGTACAGATTTATTATTGATTCTATGGATAAGTTTTTAAGAGATTCAGGCATATTTCACTCATTTTTGCTGAATTATACTAAAACGAGTTTGTTTTTTGTAAAACGGGTTTTTCATGCCTGCCCTATTTCCCAAAAAACAGCACTCCTAACAATATAAAAATAAGTATATCATTTTCGTTAATTATTGTGTGATTGTTATCAATTACACTTCTCAATCATACAGAGTAAAAAATTAAAAAACACTTGAGTTTATAAAAACAAGCACGTATGATTTTCTCAAAAGTAAAAGACTTTTGTTTATGCTTCGTTACGAGAATTCAAGAAAGCCTATAATCCTTCGGTATTGATCCCGACAGAAATTCAAAAATTTCTGTCGTTTTTATTTGTGCCTCACCAGCCGATTTGCTACATTTTTTGTTTACTATAAAATAAAGCTAAATAATTTTTAAATATGAGGCAAACGAGAATGCTTAAAACTGAACAAAATATTGCTTTTACAGGAGCATGGGCAAATTTCAAAATGAATCGAGTTCTTAATTCAGCTATAGAAAGCAGAAAACCTCAATTAAGCGGTAAACTTCACCGTGACTTGTTTGGACGTCCTCACGGAGAAGTTGGAGTAAGTCTTTGGACACCTTCGAAAGAAGTTCAAATTACCGCAAGATTGGCAAATGCATTAGATTCTTTTATAAAATCTGAACCTAATAAAAAAAGCTTTAAAATAGTCGAAAAAATAAAAAAAAGTTTTCCTTTAGTAAAGCCTAATTTAGTGCGCGCAACTACCGGCGAAAAAATAAAATCAGTACATTCTGCTTTACAAAGAACCTTGGACAATTTGGTAAAATTAAGGCAGGATTTACATACCAAATTAAATAAATTTGTTGAAGAAAAAGGCATAAAAAAATAGAGGTTTGAAACCTCTATTTTTTAAAATTATAAAATATATTCTTTTAAATGCTTCATAGCATTAGAATCTCTAAGTTTTTTAAGAGCAATATCTTCTATTTGTCTGATTCTCTCTTTTGAAAATCCGAAAATTTTGCCTAATTGTTCAAGAGTTTTGCTTCTGCCGTCATTTAATCCGAATCTTTCTCTGAGAATAGCCTGTTCTCTTTCTGTAAGAATAGATAAAGCTTGCATTACATTTTCATGAAGAAGATTATCCATTGCTCTGACGTGAGGAGAAACAGCTTCTGCATCGGGAACGTAGTCCTCAAGATAAAGATCTTCGCCTATAGGTAAGTCAAGGCTCATTGGTTCTCTTGACATGGCTTTTTTTACACATGCAACTTTATCAGGCGAAAGTTTCATTGTTTTTCCTATTTCTTGAAGAGTCGGTTCTCTGCCTAATTCAAGGGTTAGTATCGTTTTAACTTTCTTATACTGTCTTATTTTGTCAGACATGTGGACGGGAATACGTATAGTTCTTGAAGTATTAGCAATACAACGAATTATAGTCTGTCTTATCCACCATGTTGCGTAAGTGCTGAATTTAAAACCGCGCCTGTAGTCAAATCTTTCAGCTGCACGTATTAAGCCGAGGCTTCCTTCTTGAACTAAATCCATAAAAAGTACGCCCTGTCCGACATATTTCTTGCAAATACTTACCACAAGCCTTAAATTTGCCTGAACCAATTTTGCTTTAGCAATTTCAGCTTCTTCTTTTTTTCCTTCCTTGATTTTTCTGCCAAGCTCAATCTCTTCTGCTGCATTAATCATGGATTTTCTGCCAACGTCTCTTAAATACATTTGCAGAATATCATTTGCTCTGAATTCCTGATTAAAAATCTTTTTATGCTTGGGAACATCTTTTAAATCGGCCGTTTCCGGCTTAAGATCTTCGTCAGCTTCTGTAAAATCTTCATCTTCTAAATCATCTTCCATTTTGGCAAGATATTCAAAATCTATGTCGCTACTCGTTTTGGTGTTTAATTTTGCTAAATCCAAACCTGTCATTCCTAACCACCTTTTTAATTTTGACTCTTCTAAATTGAAAAAAGAGTACAAATTTGTACTAATTAATGTGCATAGTATTCAGGACGAAAACTAAGACTATTTGTTTCAAAAAAGTAATTATTTTATCCGATTTTTTATAAAAAATTAGTCGATCGTATAATAGATATAGAGATAATGAAAATAGGTTTTCTATGTATAAAAATACGCTAAAATCCCATATAACGAAATGTTACGAGGTTCCGGGCCTTTAATAAAAAGTGTTACAAAACTAAATAATTGTCATGATTCAATCCCCTCGTCACACTTAAACTTATTGTTTTTTTTGGGTTATATAATATAAGTAACTTTTAATGAAATTTAAATACAAATGTTAAAAAAATATCCGAATAGTGCTAGTAAATTTACTAAAAACTTAATAGAATAATGTATAAATAAAGAGAGTTTAGAAGAGTTAAGGTTCAATAAAAACACAAGGGGCTTGAAGGTTGAGTCATAATCAAGAGTTGTCTATTAATAACATCTCGAAGTTTAATTCGCAGAGGGTTAATGTGCATCTTAATGCACGGAAAGCCTTAAGTTCTTTTTATGCGAGTAATGGCAGTAAGTCGCAAAGGTTTTTATATCAGCAGTCTTTAGATCCTTTAGAGGTTATAACGGAATTTTATAATTCTGCAATGGCAGATAATTCTATAGAAGAAATTTATAACAGACTTCATTCTACAGCTGTCAAATTGGGATATAACTTCACGGCGTTGGGTATCCCAGATTCAACAAATACAGAATTAAGCATTACATTTACAGATTTTACAAAAAATATTTATTCATTAAAACAATCACTTGAAGATCCTGAAAATATTATTGTAAAAAGCTTTAATGACAGAACAAGAAAGCATTCAAGTTATATAAGTTTCCCTGAAGTTAGTCATATTGAAAATAATCAGTGCGTAATTATTCCACTTGTTTCTCAGGATGAAAGCCAAGGTATTTTTATTGCGGGTGCAGCTTTAAAAGATCATAAAAACGATGAAATTATGAACAGTTTGTGTACTTATGCCACTCTTTTGATTGCAAACATTCAATTAAAAGAAAAACTTTCTTCTAACAGCGGCATAGATAACTTGACAGGGCTTCATACTCATAAAGTATTTCAGGAAAGCTTAACTCAATCAATTAAAAAGGCAGAAAAAATAGGTGAAAGTCTATCTGTTATAATATTTGATATCAATAATATTGCAAGAATAAATAGAGAGTTCGGTCATGCTAAAGGTGATGAAATTATTTGTCTCATAGCTGAAAAAATCAGAAAAAATATCAGGGTAAAAGATATTGCAGGTCGTTTTGGCGGAGATGAAATCGCAGTTATACTTCCGGGCGCTGATAATACAAAAGCATGCTATGTGGCAAAACATATAAATAATGCTTTGTCAGCCTGCTGTATTGAAGGTGTCGGTCATGTTAAAGCCAGTATAGGTGTTGCTACTTATCCTGAATGTGCAAAAGAACAGGAAAAATTATTGATACTCGCTGAGCAGGCAATGCTTATTTCAAAACATGACAGTCACAAAAATGGCATGGCTGCCGTAGTTAGCGCGCAGGATATGAATTTCTGGAATAAAATTGCTTTAGATACTTTAGCCCGCGTCATCGCTAAAAGACACTCTCAATGGGGTGTAAATTTTGAAGATGAGCTTGTAAAAAGATTCCTTAAATCTAAAAAAATGCCTAAAATTCCTCTTGATGTCGTTTCATCTCTTGCAGGAGCAATTGATGCAAAAGATACATATACAAGAGGTCATTCTCAGGCTGTTTCAATGTATGCAGAAGCTCTTGCTAGAGCTATAAATCTTCCTGAAAAAACCGTTCAAAGGATTAAATTGGCTGCATTGCTTCATGATGTTGGTAAAATAGGCATAACTGAATCAATTTTAAGAAAACCCGGTGCTTTAACAGATCATGAATGGGAAATTATGAAACAGCATCCGGTTATCGGTGCTAAAAAAGTTTTAGAACCGATTAAATCATTGAAAGATTTAATTCCGATAGTTAAACACCATCACGAAAGAATTGATGGCTGCGGATATCCGGACAGATTAAAAGATGATGAAATTCCTGTAGGAGCTAAAATTGTGGCAATTGCAGACGCATTCCACGCTTTGATAAGTCACAGACCTTACAGAAAATCATTAACGCTGGACAGATCAATAGAAATTCTTAGAGCAGGCGCTGGAACACAATGGGATAAAGAGATGGTAAGTAAATTTGTTTCAATTGCTCCGTCTTTATGCACAAAACCATAGATATGTAATAAAAATTAAACCTTAACTTTATATGTCCTGCTTTTTTAAGCAGGCTTTTTGTATGTAAAATCATTTTGAAGTAAAATAGTTTAAAATCAATTATCAAGGAAAAAATAATGGATAAGCTTTTATTCGGGACAGCCGGAATACCAAATAAAACAAATCCAAGGACATATGAAAACGCTTTTCATGACCTTGTTGAAATGAAACTTGGCTGTATGGAAATAGAATTTGTCCGCGGTGTTAATATGAATCCAAATACTCAGCCTATTGTGAAAAAAGCTGCACAGGAAAAAGAGTTGGTTTTAACAGCGCATGGTCCTTATTTTATTAATTTAGCTTCTCCTGAACAAGATAAAGTTGAAGCCAGCGTTAAAAGAATTCTTGATACAGCGCGTGTGGCTTATGTCTGTGGGGGCTACAGTATAACTTTTCATGCTGCCTTTTATATGGGGCAGGATAAAAAACTTGTTCATCATCAGGTCAAATCGAAAATGACTGAAATTATAAATACTTTAAAATCTGAAAATATTAAAATATGGGTTCGTCCTGAACTTACAGGAAAAGGCACTCAGTGGGGCGATTTGGATGAGCTTATTCAGCTTTCCAATGAAGTTGAAATGGTGCTTCCCTGCATAGATTTTGCGCATCTTCACGCTAGAAGCAATGGAAATTGGAATACTTACGATGAATTTGCAAGGGTTTTTGAAAAAATGGGAACTGAAATTGGTCAACACGCGTTGGAAAATTTCCACGCACACATTGCAGGAATTGAATATACAGCTAAAGGCGAGCGAAAACATCTCAATCTTGAAGAATCAGACCTTAAGTATAAAGAATTAATGAAGGCTTTTAAAGATTTTAACGTGAAAGGCACTATAATTTGCGAGAGTCCTGACATCGAAGACGATGCAATTCTTTTGCAGAAGACTTATGAATCTTTAAAATAAAGAAAGGTATTTATGAAAAAGAAGTTAATATCATTTTCTCTTGCTATGTTGTTACTTTTACAGACCAGTTGTGCGTTTGCAGAGAATTTAATAAGCTGGGAAGAAATTTGTCCAACTACATATCAAAATGTTAAGTACCATAAACAGTTTTATAAAACGCAAATGACACTGGGTGTACTTTTAACAGCCAGTCTTTTTGGTATCGGACTTGGTATACCTATGTTAGCAATAACTCAACAAACACAGGATAATAATTATTGGGCTCTCAGAAAAAAAGAATATGATAAATCGGTTGCAGCATGCGAAAGTGCCGAGAATAAAACCATGTGTTATATGCAAATAAGGGAAGATGAGTTAAGAAAAAATCAGGAACACAGCTTATCGACCACTAAAAGCAGTAAAAATATTGATAAATCCACTTATTATTAGAAGTTAAGGTTATGGCGTACAAAGATTTACAGGATTTTATAAATACACTTAGAGAAAAAAATGAGCTTCTGGAGATTGATTTTCCAGTGAGTTCCGAGTTGGAAATCACTGAAATTACTGACAGGGCGAGCAAAGGCAAAGATTTTCCAAACAAAGCCCTTTTGTTTAAAAACGTTGAAGGCTATGAGGTTCCTGTTTTGACGAACGCTTTCGGGTCTTTTGAAAGAATGGCGTTTTCTCTTGGGGTTGATAACGTAAAAGAAATTGCTGAAAGAATAAAGGAATTAATAAAGCCTGAAATTCCTGATTCCTGGGCAGGAAAAGCGACCTTGATGCCAAAACTTCTTGAAGTTAGCCAATTTTTTCCGCAGGGGTGTTTTAGTGCTCCTTGTCAGGAAGTTGTAATAAAAGATTTAAGTCAGCCTATTCTTGACAAATTGCCGATTTTAAAATGCTGGCCGCAAGACGGAGGAGCTTTTATCACGCTTCCGTTAGTCATTACAAAGAATCCCCATACAGGAAACAGAAATATGGGGATGTACAGGCTTCAGAAATTTGATAATACTACCACAGGAATGCACTGGCATAAGCATCATGACGGTGCCAAGAATTTTCAGGAGTCTAAAAAGCTCGGCAAGAAGTTTGAAATTGCTGTTGCATTAGGCTGTGATCCTGCTATAACTTATGCAGCAACTGCTCCTGTTCCGTCGGGGATTGATGAGATGATTTTTGCGGGATTTCTCCGTAAAAAGCCCGTAAAACTTGTAAAATGCAAAACCGTTGATATAGAAGTTCCTGCTGATGCGGAAATTATTCTCGAAGGGTATGTGGATTTAGAGGAAGAACGCACAGAAGGACCTTTTGGTGATCATACAGGCTATTATAGTCTTGCTGACAAGTATCCTGTTTTTCATATTACTTGCATGACTCACAAAAAAAATCCTGTTTATCCTGCTACTATCGTCGGGAAGCCTCCACAGGAAGATTGTTATATGGGAAAAGCTACAGAGCAGATTTTTCTGCCTGTATTGCGTTTGATTTTGCCGGAAATAGTTGATATGAATTTGCCGTTTGAAGGGGTGTTCCATAATTGTGCTATCATAAGCATTGACAAGAAATTTCCCGGTCATGCGAATAAAATCATAAATGCTGTCTGGGGTTTGGGGCAGCTTATGTTCACAAAATTTGTTATAATAGTTGATTTTGATGTTGATGTGCATGATATTTCCGCGGTGAGTTGGAAAATTTTCAACAATACTGATCCTTCCAGGGATTGTGTTATTACAAAAGGACCTCTTGATGTGCTTGATCATTCCTGTGATTTGTTGGGTTTTGGCGGGAAGATGGGTATTGATGCCACAAAGAAATGGGCGGAAGAAGGTTTTACCCGCGATTGGCCTGATGAAATTGTGATGTCAGAGGACATCAAGAAAAGGGTTGATGAAAAGTTAAAAAAGTTTCGTTTATAGAAGGGTTTACCACCCTTTACCCGTCTTCATTTTCTTTTGATGCAAAAGAAAACGAAGCAAAAGAAAACTTTAGCCCACACTTTAGCTCCTATATTTCTGGCTTGCTTACGATTTAAGCTTGCAGTTGTTTAACGCCCGTAACTCGGGGACAAGCCCCTCAAACAAGACGGGCTCGCCTTCGGAAGGCAAGTCGAAATATTACGGAGCTTTCGCTAACGGCGCTACGGATGAACGGAGATTTCAAAGGGGAAACCCCTTTGACACGCGTGTCGTGTTTCGTAGTTTTTGGTGAAACGGGTATAAATGTTATAGCCCATTAGCCACAAAATGGCGAGTTTGGGCGTGCGTGGAATTTAAGCTAAAAACACCAGTAAGTCTAAAAAACAAGAAACTTAAATTTTAAAGTTTTTTGTTTTGCTTACTTTATATTTTTTCTAAAAAAATAAAAGTAAGGCGCTGGCTTGAGACAGCGAAACTAAAAAATCTTTTTAATCAAAATACATCAGTTTATGAATATCAACATTTAAAGCGTTTGCGATTTTTTCAATTGTTTTTAGTGTAACATTTTGGCTACCACGCTCTATATCGCTAATATATGTAACACTTACATTCATTATTTCAGCCAAATATGCCTGCGTATAATTTTTTCTCATACGCTCTACTTTTACATTAAAGCCAAATTTTTTGCAGATATCATTTTGTTCTATCATGATTTAATAATATAAGTATTGACAGTTATTATAAATACTACTATAATACTAATAATGTCGGCTATAATACCAAGGGAATAAATTATGCATCGAAAAACTAAAGATTATATGAAAAATCTTTTATGGGAAATAGAAGTGAATAATAATACTGTCGATATGATTAATAACGATAGCAAAAAAGCTTTAAGAAAATTAAAAATATTGTATGATAAAGTTATTAAAAATTTGGATTGATTTATCAAAATGACTAAAGTGCGAGTACTCGGAATACAAATTCAGCCGGAAATTGGCGATAAACAGGCAAACCTCGATAAAGTCCAAAAACTTATCGAAGAAAATGCCTGGTTTAAACCTGACTTAATCGTGCTGCCGGAAGTTTTTACCTCGGGAGTTGACCATAAATTTCTTCATAAATGCGCAGAAACTATTCCTGAAGGAGAAACTACAGAATTTTTCTCAAAAATAGCTAAAAAATATGAAACAAATATAGTAGCAGGAAGTTTTATAGAGAAGTGTGGAAATGAAGAATACAAAAACACTTCTGTGGTTTTTGACAGAAAAGGCGAGATTATAGGCAAATATCAAAAAATTCACATGTTTAATTACTATGGCAGTAATGAAAGTGACTATGTTTCTTCAGGTGATAAGGCTGTAGTTGTTCAAACAGACATCGGAAAAATAGGCTTAAGTATTTGCTATGATTTAAGATTTCCTGAATTGTACAGGGCTTTGACTTATGCGGGTGCGGAAATTATTACATGCGTTGCTGCATGGCCGTATCCGAGATCAGATCACTGGGTAACTCTAAATAAAGCCAGAGCTATCGAGAATACTGCTTACATAGTTGCTGTTAATCAGTCAGGACGAGTTAACCCGAAAAGACAAAATGTGGGAATGTCTATGCTTGTTAATCCGTGGGGTGATGTTGTTGCTTCTGCCGGTGGTGATGAAGGAGTTTTTCTCGGGGAAATTGATTTTGACTATCTTCGCAAGATTCGCGAGGAATTTCCTGTTTTGAACGACAGAAATATTGAAGCGTATAAAAATTTATAAATTATTTGACTTAGTGAAAATTTTTTTTATTATTAAATTGGATGAGTTTATCGGGATACAATTTTGATTTTGTTCGTCTTACTTAAATGTAAGTTTAAATTTTTGAGGAGCGCAGGTTGAAATGAATTTAATACAAAAATTAAAGTCTTATGAAAGAAAAATTGTTTTTATGAGATGGGAAGATACTGAAGAATACGGACGAATTAAGTACGTCGGACGCGACTTTATTGAATTTGAAATTATTGACAGAGAAGACCTTGATTATCACGAGGTGGTGCTTGTTAATCCAAGTTTGATATTTGAGGTTATAATTGCCAGTCCTGATTTAGACAGGGTGGTCGTGGAAGTTTGTTCAAATCTTCCTTCGCTCGAAAATAAAAAAAATACAGAGATAATTGAAAGTGAGAAATCCGAATAAATTTCGGATTTCTTTTTATAAATATGCAAAAATCCCCCCTAGCCTAAAAGTGATTTTTATGGTTTACTAATTAACAATATATTAATTAAAATTTTAAACACAGTTTGAATATTTGGCTGGAGTAAAATAAAGAGTTGGAAATAAAAGTAGGCGAACACTGGATAGTTAATTTCGGACAATTTCCGGTGAATATGGATACGGTTCTAACTGCGTGGATTGCAATGATTGCAATTATGTTGCTGACTTTTGTTATAACAAGAAAGCTCGACATATTTCCGGATGGTTTTCAGACTGTCTCTGAACAGTTTATGGGTTTTATAGAAGGCATAATAAAAAGCTATATGGGTAAAGACGGACTTAAACATACGCCGTTTATTGCCTCTTTATTTTTATTTATACTTTTTGCAAACCTTGAAGGTCAGCTTCCCTGGAAATTATTACAATTACCTGGAGAGCCTGCTTCTCCGACAAATGATATAAACACTACATTAGCTCTTGCTCTGGTGGTATCAGTTTATTACATAGGAGCTGGCATTTTAGAAAAAGGATTCGGATACTTTAAGCATTACTTACAGCCAATGTGGTTTTTATGCCCATTTAATATTTTAGAGGATTTTACAAGACCTTTATCCCTCTCTTTGAGGCTTTTTGGTAATATACTTGCAGGAGAACTAATTATAGTTATTTTAGTCAGTATGGTTCCATACTTGGCGCCAATTCCTATGATGCTTTTTGAATTATTTGTCGCATTTTTGCAGGCTTATATCTTTGCGGTGCTTGCGACAAATTACATTGCGGCGGCAACATCAAAGGAGCATCACTAAATATTCGGTTAAGTAAAGACAACGATAGTTTATAAAAATAATAGTTTATGGAGGAAAATTAAAATGGATGCACAAGGTATTTCAACATTAGCGATAATTGCGGGTTTAGGTCTTGCGGCTGTAGGTCCCGGTATCGGTATGGGTATTGCTACCGCGGCTGCTATTAATGCTGTAGCCCGTCAGCCTGAAGTTGAAGGCAGAGCCAGAAATATGCTTCTTTTAGGTATCGTATTTATGGAAGTGCTTGTTATTTACGCAATTTTAGGCGTATTACTTTGCAAATACGTATTCAAATTATTCTAGAATTATTTTTTCCTTGTCATTCTGAGGGCTTTAGTCCGAAGAATACGGCTAGCGTTGTTATTTGGACAGATTCTTCGCTTTGCTCAAAATGACAAATAAGTCGAATGTGACAAAAATGAGAAAAGAAAAATGAATTCAGAAACTCAAAATATACATATAAACGCAACCAGTACCGTTGCAAAGCCTGAAAAGCTTCCTGAAAAACACGAAGAAGGCGGGCTTTTAACGATTAATGCCACGCTTGTTGTTATTATTGTCAGTTTTGTTATTTTTGTTATTTTGATGCAAAAGATTTTTTATGGTCCGATTACTGAAATCAGACGCAAGAGAAGCGAATACATCAAAAAAATGAAGGACGAAGCTAATGATGCTTTTCTGGAAACTGAAAAGCTTAATAAAGACTATCAGGAAAACATTAAACAAGCCCGTAAAAAAGTTTTTGAAAAAACCGCAGAACTGTTAAATGAAGCAAACGAAGACAAAAATAAGGTTCTGGAAGACAAAAAACAGCAAAATTCTGAGTATTTAGATGAACAAAAACAAATTATTCAAAATGATAAAATTCAGGCGATTGAAGCACTTAAAGGACAGGTAATGGATTATGCATATAATATTTCCAAGAAAGTTCTCGGAGAAGAAGTTTCAATGGCAGGATTAAACCCTGAAATTGTAGAAAAAGCAATTAATAAAGCAGAAGTAAGGTAAATTTATGGCTGAAACAGCACTTCATACCAAAAATATTACAGCAGGTCATACAAAAGAAATGACTCTGGTAAAAAATCATGCTGAAGTTTCGGAAGAAAGCGCTATAAATATTATTCTTCACTCAAATTTGTTGAACTTCATTATAGTAATTATATTCTTGATCTGGGTAATCAGAAAAGTAAATTTATCAGATCTTATAGCTAAAAAACAGGCTGAGATTGCTGAAATGATTAAAAACGCTATAGAAGAGAAAAATATTAAACAAAATCAGCTTTTAGTTACTAAAACTAAAGTCAGCAATGTTAAGCAGGAAGTACTGAAAATTATTGATGAAGGTGAACAGGTAGCTAACAATCTTTCGGATAGCATTATGGAAGATGCCGAAAAACAGGCAGAAGATATGCATAAAAAAGCTGTAATGTCTGTAAATAATGAAAAACAAGTGGTTACCTGTGAAGTTAGGGCAAAAATCACGGGTGCAGCTTTTTATATAGCTGAAGAACACATTAAACAGGCAATCGATGAAAGACTTCATAGAAAATATATCGATGAATTCATAAATGATCTTGATACGATACAAAGTTAGAATTTGGAATAGCAAAAAATGAGTGATACAAACACATTTGGATTATCAATAATAGCAGACAGGTATGCGCTTGCATTTATGGATCTTGCGCAAAGACAGGAGATGTTTGACAGATTCGATTCTGATCTGGCTCTTGTTAAAGAAACTGTTGATGTAAATAAAGATCTGAAGGATTTTCTTGAACATCCTTTGATTCAGTCAAATGACAAAAAGGAAGTTATAGACAGGATTTTCAGGGAACACGTTTCTGTATATACCCTGAATTTAATAAAGTTGCTGATTGATAAAAATAGGATTCATATATTAGCTATTTTGGCAGAGCATTATAAAGTGTTACTCAACAAGAAACGTAATATTTCAACAGCTCAAATAATTACAGCTATCGAAATAGATGAAGATACTAAAAACAGGGTTAAAGAAAAATTACAAAGAGTGTTTAGTATGACAATAGAAGTAGAAACACAGATTGATAAAGAAATAATAGCCGGTATGATTGTTAAAGTAGGCGATAAAATCATTGACGGAAGCATAAAAACAAAGTTTGAAAATATGAAAAAACAAGTGGTATAAAGGAAATATTTAACGCTTATTAGCCAAGAACGATAAACCAAGGTAAAAGAGGTGAAAAGGTATGCCAAGTATTAGACCTGATGAAATAAGTTCAATTATCAGAAGTAAAATAGAACAATACGAAAATACACTTGACGTTGCGGATATTGGAACTGTTATAGAAGTAGGAGACGGTATCGCAAGGATTTATGGTTTAAGAAAAGCCATGTCTGGAGAGCTTGTTGAGTTTGAAGATGGACATGGGACCCATGGAATGGTTTTGAACCTTGAAGAAGATAACGTAGGTGTTGTAATTATGGGTGAATACATCCATATTAAAGAAGGTATGGTTGTAAAAACCACAGGTAAAATTGCTTCTGTGCCTGTTGGAGATGCACTTATAGGTAGGGTAGTAAATCCTCTTGGCGAGCCTTTAGATGGCAAGGGTGCTATTAATTCCAATAAGACAATGCCTATTGAAAAAGTTGCTCCCGGTATTGTAAGTAGAAAGTCAGTTCACCAGCCGCTTCAAACAGGTTTAACGGCGATTGATGCTTTGACACCAATCGGAAGAGGACAAAGAGAATTAATTATCGGTGATAGACAGACAGGAAAATCTGCTATTGCAATAGATACTATTATAAATCAGAAAAATTTTGGTGTAATTTGTATATATGTTGCTATAGGACAAAAAACAAGTACAATTGCACAGACAATTAAAACCCTTGAAGAGCATAAAGCAATGGATTATACAATTGTAGTTGCTGCATCTGCTAATGAAACAGCTCCTTTACAATATATTGCACCATTTGCCGGAACAACTATCGGTGAAGAATTTATGGAACAAGGAAAAGACGTTCTTATAATTTATGATGATCTTACAAGACACGCTTGGGCATACAGAACAATGAGTCTTTTGCTTAGAAGACCGCCGGGAAGGGAAGCTTATCCCGGAGATGTTTTCTATCTTCACTCAAGACTTCTTGAAAGATCGGCAAAACTTTCCGATAAGCTTGGCGCAGGAAGTTTAACATCCTTGCCTATTATTGAAACACAGGCAGGTGACGTAAGTGCATATATTCCGACAAACGTAATCAGTATTACAGACGGACAAATCTTCCTTGAATCCGATTTGTTCAACGCTGGTATTAGACCTGCAATCAACGCCGGTATTTCAGTATCAAGGGTTGGCGGTGCAGCTCAAACGCCCGGAATTAAGTCAGTCGCCGGTAAATTAAGACTTGACCTTGCTCAGTACAGAGAATTGGAAGCATTTTCACAGTTTGCAAGCGATCTTGATAAATCGACTCAAGATCAATTAAGACGTGGACAAAAACTTATTGAAGTTTTAAAGCAGCCTCAATATCAGCCTCTTTCTGTTCCTGAACAGTATACAATTCTTTATGCTGTTAACAAAGGAATACTTGATGATGTTGATACCGACAAAATAGTTGAATTTAAAAAAGATTGGTTTGCTTATCTTAAGGGAATTATCCCTGAAATTCAGCATAAATTGGCATCTGCTCAAAAACCGACTGATGAAGATATGAAAACAATTGAAAACGAACTTTTAAAGTTCAAAGAAACACGTTATTCAGTGGTTTAAGCTTAAATTAAAAGAGACTAAATAAATAATGCCTAATTTAAAACATATAAAAAACAGAATAAAAAGTGTTAAAAACACTCAAAAGATAACTCAGGCAATGAAAATGGTTGCGGCTGCAAAAGTAAAAAAAGCCGAAAATCAGGTTAAGGCTTCAAGACCGTTTTCGAATGAGCTTGCAAGGAGTTTTACAAAGTTAATTGCTTCAAAACCTGAAATTGATAAAGAAAAAGTAACTTCTACGAATCCTTTGGATAATTATCCGGAGCTGTTGAAACAAAGAAAGCTTCAAACAATCGGTTTGATGGTTGTTACATCAGATAAAGGGCTTGCAGGTGCTTATAATGCCAATGTTGTAAGAAGAGCAGTTGTCAGAGTCAGAGAAATTTTAAGAGAAGGTTTGAATGTAAAGCTTTTTATCCTCGGAACAAAAGGTGTTCAGTCATTAAAAAAATATAATTTTAAAACACTGAAAACTTATACCAAACTTCCTGCGATTCCAACGCCAGGTGGTTGTGCGGTTATAGCTGAAGATCTGGCTGAAAGTTATATAAATAAAGAAATTGACAAAATTGAAATAATAACAACGCATTTTAAATCGACTTTATCTTATCAAGTTCAGCTATGGCAGCTTTTACCGGTCATAATAGCTCCTGAAAAAGAAGCACAAGGACAGGAACAAAAAATTGAGCCGGAAATGCTTTTTGAGCCTAATATAGAAACAGTTTTGCAAAAAATTGTTCCTCTCTATTTTACAAACAGGATTTTTCAGGCAATGACAGAAGCTTCTGCAAGTGAGCTTGCTGCAAGAATGCAGGCAATGTCAGCGGCTACAAATAACGCCAGAGATATGATTAAAATACTTACAATTGATTATAACAAAGCAAGACAGGCTTCCATTACACAGGAACTCCTTGAAGTAGTCAGCGGAGCGCAGGCTCTCGAGGGTTAAAACATAATAATCTCTTTGTTATGGAAATAAATCAGTAAATTAATAAAATTTTAAAAGCGCATGGCGTTTATTTTATAGTGGCTTTCAGGATGTAAAAATTGTCTTTTGAAAAAAAGCGCAAAAAAAAACCCCTTTTGAGGGTTGTATTCTTTTTACAGAAAGGGAAAGGAAAGGGAAAGGGAAAGGGAAAGGGAAAGGAATTTGAAGTTTGAAGTTTAGGTTGAAATTTATATAAAATATTTAAGAATTTTTGTTTTGTTTGAGTTTCGATGCATCTCTTATATATATAAAGTATTGAAGAAGTAAATAATTGCCAAAGAGTATAATTTAATTTACAAAACTTAACAAATAATTTTGTTGATTTTACGCTTTTCAAACTCCTGCCTTATTAAAACTTATAAAAATAAATTTTGACATTAGTGTATTTTGTCAATTATAATTATAAGATTAAAGTTCAGAGGTTATATTTAAAAAGTGGAAATTACGCCTTACAATTATAGTTACGCGAATTTCGTCCCCAAGCCTGACAGACGTCAGCAAAATCTTGCTGTTGCTGTTGATAGAAGATCAGGTGTTGACAGGAGAGAAGTTCCAAGATATATTTTAGCGCCTGATCAGGACTTAACTGGAGTCGATCCGAATACTCAATTTGTGCAGCAGCTTGATAGACGTCAGCAAAATCTTTCTGTTGATGCAGACAGAAGAGCAGGAATTGACAGAAGAGAGGAAGCCAGATTCGTTCCGCTTTCATTTGGTGTTTCGAATGTACCGGAAAACACTGTTTTTATTGGAAATATACTTCCTGAAAATATACCTGCTTTAAGAGATTTTCGTTCAAGTTTTAACAGCAAGGCTGCCAGCAAATTAAACCAGCCTGTATTTGATACTTTTAATTATTCAGGAAAACCTAAAGATATAAACTCAAATTTAAATCAGTTGCCTCTTGTTAATAAATCGGGTGTTGCGGAAATAAAGCAAAATGTTATCGCGTTTTTGTCAGATCCTCAGTCTGCTCTTAAAAAAACAGCAGAAGTTTTTGCGGCAATAACAACTATAATTGCGGGAACTGAGGCTATAAGCAGATTGGTTTCCACGATTACAAAGAAAAAATAATATTGTATGAGTTTAAAAAATTCGAAATATTTTGAGTTAATTAAGCAAAATATTGAAACGTTTAGGTTGAATTTAAACAATTATAGTATTTTGTTGCCTGCTTCACCGAAAGAACCTGCTCTTTTGGCAGTTATTGCGGCAATGGCAGGTGCTAAAAACATTTATGTAAAGACAAATAAGATTTCAGTAAAAGATAATATTGCGAAAACAGCTACAGAACTCGGTTTTGAAAACATAAAATGTGTTGATAATATTACACGAGATCTTTTTTCTGAAATTAATATAGTTGTAAAAGGTGGAGAAATTGACAATATTGATGGCGCGTTTCTGAATCAGCTTAATAAAAAAAGTGTTATAACCTTGTTTCCTGAAAATCTTGATTTTACGGATACAGAAAATATTGATCTGGAAGCATTCAATAAAGAAAAGGCTTCTGTGATAGGAATAGACCCTGAAGATAAAAATTTAAATCTATATAAATATTTTTCTCATATTCTTTTAAAAAGATGCTATGAAGCAGGACTGGATGTTTATAAATCACGTTTGCTTCTAGTAGGGCATGGAAGTTTGCTTGATTCGTCCCTGCAACTTTTAAAAGCGGCAGGTGCGATAGTTTATTCGTACAATATTCAAGCATCTATAGATCAGGCTTTTCTTCTTAAACGTTTGCCGGAGCTTGATGCAATTATAGTTATGGATTATCCTCAAACCTCCAAGCAGGTGATCGGCAGCAAAGGTGCTATTTCTATCAGTGATATTGTTGATTTATGCCCTTATGCAAAAATTATCCATTTTTCAGGAAAGCTTGAAGAAAATTCATTAAACCTTGGAAAAATTAAGTGTTTGCCTGCTGAAATCACTCAAAATTCAATAAATCTTAATATTCAGGAATTGGGCAAAAACGGGCTTGTAGAAATAGCTACAGCCTGCATTAAAGTTGCCGACAACTTAATAAAATCTAGAGCAAATACTATGCAGATAACAGACTCTGTAGTAACATACAAAATAATTAATAAAACACAACCTGTTTTATTAGGCTGGGATCAAAGAGGACGTTAGTTTAGCTGGTAGGACTATGTATTTAAATTTAGCATTTGATTTTGTCATTTTTTGTACAACTATTGGTCTTGTTTTTATGGGAGTTTCAAATATAACTTCATTTATGAACCAATAAGATTGTAAAAGTAAAATCTAAAAGAGCCTTCTCGAATTTTGAGAAGGCTCTTTCTAATTCCAGATGATTTTAGAAACCTGGTGAATGTATAGGTAATCCTTTATATCCGGGATTTGAATACACTAAGTTTCTTATACTGCTTGTGGTGTGATTTGCGCTTGTAAAAAGTCTAGAAAGAGTATTTAATCTTTCTGTTAATGGACATTGAATTTGCGCAGCCATAGGATTTTTAGCTTTCATTTGAGTCCAAACATCTGCTTCATAACCCCAGGCATAGGTTTCTTCTTCAAGTGAACACAATTCATCCTGATGAACTGCTTCATGGCTTAATAAGCTGGCAAGAGCTTCAGCAGGAGCATTTTGATGTTTGTTATTTATGAATATATACAGCTGTTTTCCTTTTTTCCAGCCAAGCGCATCGAAATTTGCATAATCGGGTGAAATGTCAGCAAGATTTTTAAATTCAAGTTTCATTGGCAATCCGGAAGCGTTATTTCCCAGAATAGCTTTTTTGGCCCAACTTGCGGAAGTTCCATCCATAAGATCAAGCGCCTGAATGAATTTTGAATTATTTGTGACTGATGAATACGAGCTAGTACTTGAAATATTGCCTGCAAACGCTGGCACTGCGAAAAAAAATGCGAAAATAACCGTTAATAAAGTTTTTGGTACACGCATAAGTGATTTTTACCCTCAATTCTTCCTTCTGTAAATTAATGTCTAATCTTCCCAGATCCAGATTTGTTTGTTTAATTTTTAAAATTTCTCACTTGATCTACATTTTTGCACATGTAAATTATAATTATCCACTTTTAAAAGGAAACCATTTGTTTGAAGGACTTAACAGACTTTTACAATATCTTTTTCAATTATTCTTTAATCATGCTAAATTAGATTCAGTAAAAACATAGATTTTACGGAGTTATAAAATTGAAAAAATTTTTATCCATATTTGTTTTATTGATTTTAATATTCAGTGTTGTGTCAGGTATTTCTTCTTGCCAGCAAAAGCCTGATAATGCAGGAAAAATAGAAATTACTTTCTGGACGCTTCAACTTTCTGATTTTTCAGTCTATATAAAAGATGTTATAGCCCAATACGAACAAAAATATCCTAATGTAAAAATAAAATGGATTGATGTTCCTTATTCTGAAGGGGAAAAAAGAGCACTCGCTGCTGTTATGAGTAATGATGTGCCTGATCTTATAAACATGAATCCCGGATTTGGTGCCACGATGGCGTCAAAAGGTGCTTTGCTTGATATAAAAAATTATGTCAGTCAGGAAAAATATGACGATTATCTTCCTGAAAGCTGGCAAGCTTCCAGTGTTTCTGGCATGACTTTCGGGATACCATGGTACATTACCTCCGCAATAACAATTTATAACAAGAAAATACTTAATGATGCAGGAATTACAGATTATGATTCTATAAAAACCTATGAAGATTTAGGAAAACTATCTCCTGTAATCAAGCAAAAGGCTGATAAGTTCGCACTTATGCCAAATCTTACCGAAAGCGGTTATATGCTTAAACTTTTTAATAAGTATGATATTCCTATAGTAGATAAAGCAGGTAAAAAAGCCCTCTTTAACACGCCCGAGGCAGTGAGGGTTTTATCTTTTTGGACGGATATGTACGGAAATAAATATATTCCCGCAGAATCGATTACAGAAGGACACCGGGCAGCACTTGAAAAATATCAGGCGGGAGAAACAGCTTTTATTATTGCAGGCGCTAATTTTTTGAAAATCATTAAAGAAAATGCCCCTGAAGTATACAAAAATTCGGATGTTTCTTCTCAGATAGTAGGAAGTAACGGAAAAGTTGATTTTTCCTTGATGAATCTGGTAGTTCCTAAAAAAAGCAAAAATCCTGAAATAGCTGTAGATTTTGCTCTTTTCCTTACAAATCATAAAAACCAGCTTGAATTTTGCAAATTAGCGCCTATTTTGCCTTCTACCAAAGAAACGCTTAGTTCTGATTTCTTTAAAACATCTGAAAGCAAAGAATTAACCGTAAAGGGCAGAATTATAAGCGCACAGCAACTGAAAAATGCTCTGACCCCAGCTCCTCAGCTAAGGGATCAGAAAGATTTGAACGAAATAATTGATAATGCAACACAACAGGCTTTGTTAAAAGAAAAAACACCTAAAGATGCTTTGAATCAGGCAGTAAAAGACTGGGACAATATTTTGGCTGAATAAAAAACTCTTGACGAAGAAAATTTAGCGTAGTACTTTATTCTTACGTTAAGGGCGTTTAGCTCAGTTGGTAGAGCGCTTCGTTTACACCGAAGATGTCGGGAGTTCGAGCCTCTCAACGCCCATTTACTTTCAGCCTTTTTGAAAAAGGTATCCGTCTAAATCCCGTCTAATTGCAAAAATTGTAAATACCAACTAAATTACGCAAAGTATTAGGGATTTAAACAAAATAAAAACTACACATAAAGTGTAGTTTGCAGAAGAAAATAAATTATTAAATTTTATTGAGCTATTCTAAGTGAATGATTACCTGAAAAGGTTTCAAGAGCCTGAATAGCTCTTATTTTATTTTCAGGCATGGGATGAGCATAACGAGATGCAGTAATTCTAATATCTGAATGTCCCAATATGTTAGCAACAACTACTAAATCAATTCCTGCCGAGACCATGCGCGTTGCTGCTGTGTGTCTTAAGTCATGTATTCTTAATTTTTCGATTTCTGCATCATCACAAGCCCTTGTAAATGCCCTCTTAATATCATTATAAGGTTCACCTGTCATTGGGTTTGTAAAAACGTATTCATTGTCCTTTGAGAGTTCTTTTAGCGCATTATAAACAGTATCAGACATAGGTATTTTTCTAATTTTTCCATTCTTGGTTTCATATAAAGTGAACATACGTTTTTTCATATCTACATTCTCTTTCCATTTGAGCTTTAAGCATTCCCCTTTTCGCATGCCTGTATGCAGGAGAGTAGTAATAATTGGTTTTAAATAATCTTCCAGATGCTTAAAAAGTTCTCTTTCTTCTTTAGCTGTTAAAAACCGTTCTATATGGTTATCTACCTTTAACGGTTTAACTTTTTTAGCACTGCAAGGATTTTCATTTATTAATCCTTCATTTATTGCCATAACAAACATTCTTGAAAGAATTGTTATATCTCTGTTAATAGTGGCGGGCTTACATCCATGTCCTTCTTTCCTGTAAATCCTGTATTTTTCTATCAGAAAAGGTGTTATTTCTTTTAATTTTTTGTTTAAAAAGAAATTTTTAAGATGTTCAACCTGATATTTGTCCGCTTTATTCCAGCCTTTTCTATTGGCTTCTCCATATTTTTCGAACTCTTTCACTAAAGTATTAAAAGAATATTCCCCCACTGCTTCTATTAAATCAAATTTACCTTGAAATAAATCAGACTTAATACGTGTTTCAGCTATTTCAGCTTCTTTTTTACAGGTAGCTTCAGGAATACTCTTGTGATAGGTTTTCCCTTTAATCATAAACTTGTAAAACCAAGTACCACTTTCAGATTGATACACTGTCATAAATATATTGCTCCTTATTTACTTACCTATCATCTATATTTCATAAAGACTAAAACGGAGCAAGTCTATGCGACCAGCTCCGCTCCATTTTCAAGCCATAAAAACAACTTGCTCTTGACAAACAAGATTTTGCGGCCCAATTTTATGTAAATATCTTTAGGGAACCGTTTTCTTTTGCTGCCGCCATTTTTGCCCGAATTACAAGTATAGCTGTAGATGGTTTTGTCCGAAATCTGAAGGAATTTTGCCACTTCTTCTACTGAAAGCAGCTCTAAATTTGTGTCAAAATTGTTAATAGTCACTATTTTTACCTCATAAGCTCTTATTCGTTATAACTGTATAATTGTTGAAAAGTATATTAAATTGCTTTACGGGAATGTTCTAATTGCATTAAATGCTAATTTAACGATTAATGATTGTATTGCAAATGTATTTTTATCTTTAGCAAATTGCGCCAACTGTTTTAATTCTGACCAAGTGCAGGCAAATATTTTTTCGTCATTAATTATTCTCTGTGCCCCAATACTTGTATTAACCAGAAACATTGTTTCGCCTAGTTGCTTAAGCTCTTCAGGAGTTTGAAATTTAACAGGCTTATCAAGTATCCCATCTGATTCTAATTCAATAACAATTTCTAAAAGCTTTTGGTCTATTTGCGAAACTTCCATACTTGGTTGTTCCTGCTCTGATGTATTCGGAAAATTTATAATATTATTAGTTGAATTATCTGATGATAAAAGTTCTCTTCCTGTAGTTGTGACTATTAAGGGATTAATGTAACTTTTTATCGTTATAGGTTTTATTTTTTTACCACTCATTTTTTATACTCCTATATTTATTGAGTTATGGATAAATCGGTAACAAGAGGAAACTGAGAGTAACTAAAAAGCAACTATTATAAAACCTTTTGTATCAAGGGTTTAAGTGTTGTTTATTGATAGTAGTTACCCAAGTTGCCATTTTTTTACTAAGCCTCATAATTTTTTAAATTTTTAAATCTGTCTCAAAATCTTTTAATTTTTATTTTTTATAAATATTTTTAGTAATTTTGGTAACTTAAAATAAAAAATATATTTAAATCGTTGATATTATTGAATTTTAGCGGTTACCAAAATAGTTAATTTGCGGTTA
>Ga0209212_1000689_pt1 | contig 62325 bp, 60 predicted proteins | sample RifGroC2_FD_183996 | JGI IMG/M metagenome (GOLD analysis project Ga0209212, IMG submission 183996) | Groundwater microbial communities from Rifle, Colorado, USA - Groundwater C2 (SPAdes) (version 2) | ecosystem: Environmental > Aquatic > Deep subsurface > Groundwater | place: Rifle, Colorado...
AAGTATCAATTGTGCTTTAAAGAAATATTTGCAATACTACAATTACGAAAGACTTCACATGGGAATTAATTTAAAAACACCCAGTCAATTATTAATTAATTCCGTCCAAGCTATTGGTTAGAATACGGGTTGTCATAGTTATTAAAAAATCCCTCTTTTGAGAGATTTTTTAATAAAAACAACTTTTTACGAAATTATTGTTTTGGGGCTTCGCCTTTATCTTTATCTTCTTCTTTATATTCAGCATCATGCACTTCCGGATTTTGTTCTTCGGGGGCCGAAGGTCCTGAATCTGCCGAAGGATTTGCGCCGGCTTTATTCATAGCCTCGCCAATTTTAGACATCTCGGCAGATAATTCTTCCGTCGCTTTTTTAATGGCATCAATATTCGTTCCATCTTTTACTCCGTGCAAAGCGGTTATTTTTGCGCTCACTGCATCTTTTACATCGGTTGGAATTTTTGCCTCATTATCTTTCAATGCTTTCTCAGCGGTGTAAATAATCATTTCAGCCGTATTTTTTACATCTACAGTTTCTCTTTTCTTTTTATCTTCTTCAGCGTGTGTTTCAGCATCAGCTTGCATCTTTTTTATATCTTCCTCTTTTAATCCAGAACTTGCTTCTATTTTAATTGATTGAGCTTTGCCAGAAGCTTTATCTTTTGCTGTAACATTCAATATTCCATTTACATCAATATCAAAAGTAACTTCTATTTGCGGTATACCGCGAGGGGCCGGTGGAATGCCATCTAAAATAAAGCGACCGAGAGATTTATTATCAGAGGCCATTGGACGTTCTCCTTGTACTATGTGAATTTCCACAGAAGTCTGATTATCGGCTGCAGTTGAAAATACCTGTGATTTTGAGGCTGGAATAGTGGTATTTTTTTCAATTAATTTTGTTGCCACCCCTCCCAGTGTTTCAATACCGAGGGAAAGTGGAATGACATCCAAAAGCAAAACATCCCGTACGTCCCCTGCCAGCACGCCAGCTTGCACGGCAGCGCCTAAGGCTACAACCTCATCAGGATTAATGGACAAGTTGGGGGTTTTGCCAAAAAGATTTTTTACCGCTTCTACCATCATCGGCATTCTGGTTTGTCCGCCGACCATTATAATTTCATTTATTTCATTCATCTTAAATGGTGATGCTTCAAGCGCTTTTTTGGTTATCTCAATGGAACGATCTATGTATTCTTTAGCTAGAGATTCAAGTGCGGCTCGGGACATTTTCATCAGTAAATGTTTTGGCCCTCCTGAATCAGAAGTGATAAATGGAATATTTATTTCTGCCTCCATAGTAGTAGAAAGTTCATGTTTTGCTTTCTCAGCTGCTTCTTTTAATCTTTGATGAGCAAGTGGATCTTTTCTGACATCGATACCTGATTCTTTTTTATATTCTTCTGCAATCCAAGTAATAATTTTTCTATCAATATCTCCACCACCCATATGTGAGTCGCCATCAGTAGATTTAACTTCAATCACATCATCTCCAATTTCAAGCACCGATACATCAAAAGTTCCGCCACCGAAATCATACACAACTATTTTCTCGTTTTTCTTTTTATTAAATCCATAAGCCAGAGCGGCTGCGGTTGGTTCATTAATGATACGTTTTACATCGAGTCCCGCAATTTGTCCTGCATCTTTGGTTGCTTTTCTTTGAGCATCATTAAAATAGGCCGGCACGGTGATAACCGCTTCTGTTGTTTTTTCCCCTAATTTAGCTTCAACGTCAGTTTTTATTTTCTGTAAAATCATGGCAGAAATTTCCTCCGGACGATAAAATTTATCCGACATTTTTACTTTTACTCCGCCATTTTCACCCGTTTCAATTTTAAACGGAGCAGAAATTTTATCTTTTTGCACTCCGGGATCATCAAAACGGTGTCCCATGTAGCGTTTTATTTCAGAAATGGTATTTTCTGGATTAGTGACAGCTTGCCTCTTGGCAAGAAGTCCGACGATACGATCACCATTTTTTGTTATGGCCACAACGGAAGGAGTAGTGCGATTACCCTCCACATTTTCTATAATTTTTGGCACTCCTCCTTCAATTAAAGCAACTGCCGAATTTGTTGTACCTAAGTCTATACCTATTATTTTTGACATATATTTTTTATTTATTAACTATTAATTAAATTTATAACCTTATAATATACCTATCTTAATTTTTTAGCAAGTATTTCGTGGTCGCAAAATACTTGTCAAAAAACAGTATATATTATAGTATATAGGTATGTCAAGAAAAACCCAATATTCCAATAAAATACTAAAGATTTTGGCCGAAAAACCAGCTATTCCACTAGATGAAATGACCAAAAAGATTCACCTCTCCCCAACCCCTCTCCTTAATAAGGAGAGGGGCGAAGGGGTGAGGTCAAAATATGCCCTGACTCGTTCAATAAAAAATCTAGTTGAATCTGGATGTATAGAGATGCTTCATTCTGACAATAAAGATTATTTGAAACTAACTAAAAAAGGCAAAAATAAATTTAATTGTATTAAACTTGAAGGAAGTGGTGCATTGGTTTCCACTGTTTGGGATGGATTATGGAGAATTATAATCTTGGATATTCCAGAAGAAAGAAAAAATGAACGCGAGGCCTTGCGTTATCTTTTGAAGAAAGCGGATTTTACATGCATAAAAAATACCGTCTGGATCTCCCCTTTTCCTTATGAACATCTTTTCACAAATATAAAAAAAGATTTAGGGTTAGGCACTGAACTAATGATAATTGTCACAGATAAATTAGACGAAGAAACAAAAAAGTGTTTTTTAAATTCTGTTTTTAAATCCTCTAGCTTGTAAATCCCAGAGTTTTTTATAAAGACCGCTTTTTTTATTTAAAAGTTCCTCATGTGTGCCATCTTCAACAATTTTTCCTTTTTCTATTACAATAATATGATCCATTTGTCTAATGGTTGAAAGTCTATGAGCAATAACCATGGTCGTCTTCCCTTTTATTAGTTTAATAAGCGCATCTTGAATCAAAAATTCTGAATGAGAATCAAGCGAAGAAGTTGCTTCATCTAAAATAAGAATCGGAGCATTTTTAAGTATTGCTCGAGCAATAGCCACTCGTTGACGTTCTCCACCAGAAAGTTTTACTCCCCGTTCACCTACATATGTTTCATATTTCAACGGTAATTGATTTATAAAATCATCACAGTGTGCTAAATGAGCAGCCACTAGTACCTCTTCATCTGTAGCATCGCGCTTACCATAGCGAATATTCTCCATCAAAGTACGATGAAAAAGTACAGGATCTTGTGGCACAAAAGATATTTGCTCGCGAAGATTTTGTTGGGAAATCTGACTAATATTTATTCCATCAATAGTAATTCTTCCATCTATAAGATTAAATAACCTCATTAAAAGACGCACAAAGGTTGTCTTCCCTGCTCCGGAAGAACCAATAATAGCAATTTTTTGTCCAGCTGGTATCGTTAGTGAAAAATTATCTAATACTTTAGAATTATTATTTTTATAAATATAAGTAACATTATCAAAAACAACTTCACCTTTTATATTTTTTATACTTCCTGTCGCTTTATCAATAATTTCATAAGGTGTGTCAAAAATTAAAGCCATCTCTTGAGCATTAGCAATACCATCGTAGTAAGTTCGAACAATACCAGCAAAACTCCATAAATTATCACCAAGACGAACAAAATAAGTTTGCAATAATATCATTACTGGTAAAGTAATAAGAGAAATTTGCCAATCACCGATAGCTATCCAAAAAATAATAAATTCAGTAATTACTATATAAAAACTTTGAATAACGGTGAGTCCTTCCCATAGATACCAATTAAGAATAGTCGCCTTTTGTTGTTCTTCGATTACATCACCTGCATGTTTTTTTTCATATTGATAGCCTGTAAAAAATTGTATTGAGGAATGATTTCCGATAGCATCCGCCAAAACTCCCGTTGTTTTGCTGTCAGCAATCGAAGCTAAAACATCATATTTAAGTTTATATCGAGTATAAATAAAAGCCGTCAATAAAAATACTACACAAAAAATTCCTAATATATAAGAATATTTTGGAAGTAATGTATAAATGGCTATAATCATACCAATACTGCGTACAAGTAAAGGTAAACCATCCTGAGATATTTTGTCTGTTAATTTTTCAAAAGCATTTGCATATTTACTTATTTTTTGAGTTAACGAACCACTAAAATTATTCGCAAAAAAAGAATGCGAGTGTTCTATTATATAAGAAAAAGCTTGCTCACGAAGACCTGCTTTAACTTTTGATTCAAAATAAGCAAGAGAAAATCCTGAGATTCTACGCATAACCCAAGCGAATAATTTCAATATTAAAATAAAAATAATTATAAATTTAGCAGCTTCTACAACAGTAAAATCGTTAGTACTTAAAATATCCCATAACTTCAAATATTGTAATGGTATGTAAACATCTAAAACCGAATAAAAAATAGTTAAAATAAGAACAGTAAAAAAAGAGACTTTATATCGTCTAATTACTTCCCAATAATATTTTAACACCAACTTAAGGCGCAAATTTGAATAATTTTTTTCTTTTTCCATAAAAAATAAGACATTTCTGCCTTGTTTTTACTATACCACAAAAAATCTAAGTTACCAAAACTTATTCTTTAACCTATCATATATGATATACTAACGTTTGTTAATTTTTTATTTTATTTCTTCATTATATTCAAAAACATTTACTCGAGCAACTCGAATCACTCTGTCACCCAATTTATATCCTTTCTGGATGACTAGAGATACTTTATGATTATCTTCTTTTTTATCAGTTGGTACCATTTCTATAGATTGATGGATATTCGGATCAAAATCTTCCCCAACTGCTCCTATTTCTTTTACGTCATATTCCTCAAAAATTGTACTCAGTTGAGTATAAATATATTCTACTCCCTTGCGCCAACTCTCGTCCACTTTTTCCCAAGTTTCTTTATTGGAAAAAGCCATATTAAAACTATCTAATATCGCTAAAAATTTTGTCAAAATACGCTCGCGTATCGATTCTGAAAAATTTACCCGTCTATCATCTTCCTGTTTTCGATAATTAGCAAAATCCGCTCGTTCTTTTTGCCAGCCAGTTAAATATTCAATTTTTGTGGCGTTAAGCTCGTAGTTTTCTGCTTTGCATACTTTCAAATCAGCCCTGAGTTTCTTTAGGGTTTTTTTCAAATCTTCCTCTCCGTCTTCATTAAATTCAAATTCAATGACCTCTGATTTATCTTCTTTGGACTCAGGAATTTCAGAGGTTTTTTCCTCTTCGTCCGCCATAAACATATATTAGCATAAATCCTAAAAAACAAAAAACAAAAATTTTAAGAGTCGTGGGTCCCCTGTCCTCTTGTCTCCGAGGGCGAAGGCTCAGAAATTTTTGGTTTTTTGTTTTTTAATAATTTTTTAACGTTTAGACCACTGAGGAGCTTTGCGAGCTTTCTTCAAACCAAATTTTCTGCGTTCCTTGGCTCTAGGATCACGTTTCAGATATCCCAAAATTTTTAATTTGGGACGTAACTCTATATTAAATAAAACTAAGGCCCGAGCCAGACCATGACGAACAGCTTCAGCTTGAGAGTGCGTTCCCCCGCCTGATACCTTTGCTTCTACCATCCATTTATTGTTTACTTTCTCTTGACCGCTAACACCCTTCACCATCGGGTCTCCAACTAAACGACGTTGTTCCTCTGTTTTAAAATATTCTTTTGCATCTTTTCCATTGACAATAAAACTGGATTTCATCGCTTGCCAAATACGCACTCTAGCAGTTGAGGTTTTTCTTCTTCCTATCCCCTCTTTGTATTTTTCCTTTATTTCACCCGTAGATTTACGACTAAGGGTTGTTTTTTTTTCTTTTTCCATGATATTTTTATTAATCTTCAATTTTTAAATTCTTCATCATTTCTTTTCTTAATTTATTTCCCGGAAGCATATGATACACCGCTAATTTAATTAATTCCTTTAAACCTTTTTTTTCTACCGTTTCTGTGCCTTTTAGAATGCGAAGACCACCCCTATACCCGGAATATCTTGTATGATAAATTTCTTCCAGTTTTTTAACAGTAATTTTAATTTTTGAAGCATTTATTACTTTTACCTTAAGGCCTGAATAAATATGCCTTTCAAAAGAAGCCCTTGTCTTACCCATAAGCAAAAAGGCTATTTCACTAGCGACTCTTCCTAATGTTTTTCCTTCTGCATTTATTATTTTTTCTTCTGTTTTCTTATCTTGTTTTTTCATTGCTTTATAACTTTACGAACTTTATAAACCTTATACTAACTGACGAATTCTATCAAAGCCATTTTAGTCCCGTCTGATTTCCTGGCTCCTAATTTTAAAATTCTAGTATAACCACCTTTTTTATCCATGTATTTAGGAACAATAACCTCAAAAAGTTTTTTAACTTCTTTACCACGATTTGAAAGTTTTGAAATAACGACTCTACGCGTTGACATATCACCCCTTTTTGCTTTGGTTATAAGTTTCTCAATAAAAGGACGTAATTCCTTTGCTTTTGGTTCAGTTGTTTTTATTTTTCCGCGTACAATTAAATTAAGCGCTAAGGAATTCAACAGTGCTTTTCTCTGGTTTTTATCTCTTCCAAATTTTCTCTTAGTATTATGATGTCGCATATAATTATTCTTTCAAATTCAAGCCAAATTTGCCGAGCACTTTTTTAATTTCACTAATTCCTTTTTCACCAATACCTTCGACTTCAAGAAGATCCTCTCTTTTTTTTCTGGCAAGACCCCCTAAGGTTCGAATATTCGCAGCAGTAAGCGCATTCAATGTTCTGGTAGAGAGGTCTAAACTATCTGTACGAGTTTTTAAGATATCAGTAAAGTCATCAGTTTTTTTACCATCTTCTTCATCAGATTTTTTTCCTTCCCCTGCACTACCATGCGAAATATTACGGACGGGCTCTTTCATTTCTTCTTCCGGTTCTTTAAAATCAATAATGGCCTTCAGTTGATTAATCATTATTTCAATAGATTTTAAAAATGCTTCACGCGGGATTAAGGTGCCGTCTGTTTCAATTGAAATTCTTAAACGATTATAATTCGTATTATCACCAACACGCATATTTTCAACTTCATAAGAAACACGACGAATCGGAGTAAAAATACCATCGACAGCAATGGTACCAATATCAACTTTTTCTTTCTGTAAAATTTCTTTCGGTATAAATCCCAAACCTTTTTCAATTTTCATTTCAATATTTAAATTGATTTTGCCTGTTATTTCTACAATATGCAAATCAGGATTTAAAATTTCTACTTGCCCACCAGTTTTAACATCCTTGGCTAAAACTTCCTTCGGTCCTTTCACGGAAAGTGTCACCGTTTGCGGTTCATCAGATATCATTTTAAAACGGATCTTCTTTAAATTTAAAATCATTACAATTACATCTTCTTTAATTCCGTCCATAGTTTGAAATTCATGAGAAATACCTTCTATTTTTATAGATGTAATACTGGCACCCGGCAGAGAAGAAAGAATAATTCTTCTCAAACTATTACCTAAGGTGTGACCATATCCAGGATATAAACCGTCTATTTCAAATACTCCTTTATTGTCTTCTTCTAAAACAATACGGGGTTTGGAAGGCATAATTATTTTATATTCAGGCATAATTTTTTATAAAAAGTTATTTTTAAATTTTAATAATACTTATCCGCCCCTGGCGGAAATAAATGATAAAATTAACGACTATAAAACTCAAGCACAGCATTTAAATCAAGAAAGGTCTCCACATTTTTTGGTTTGGCTAAAATATGTCCTTCCATTTTATTGAAATCAAACGAGACCCAAGAAGGAGGATTGTAATCTTTAATTCTTTCGGCTAAATTGTCAAAAATTTTCTTATTTTTTGATCCCTCACGAATTTTTATAATATCTCCGGTTTTTACTTCATAAGAAGGAATGGTAACCTTATGATTATTTACAATAAAATGTCCATGAGAAACCATTTGTCTAGTAGCACGCCTACTAGACCCAAGACCCATTCTGTAAATTACATTATCGAGACGAGATTCAAGCTCTTCATAAAATTTCTCTGTGGTACCTGCTCCTTTAATGTGAGAAGCTTTTTTAACATAATTTGAAAGCTGACGTTCTGTGATGCCATAAGAAAAACGAACTTTTTGTTTTTCAATAAGTTGTGTTCCATATTCAGATAAAGCTTTGGGACGACGTGCTCCCGGACCTGCAAATTTACCAGAAGAAGCCGAAAATTTAGGAGTCTGACATTTATCATATACCCCGGCCCCCAATCTTCTTCCTATTTTAAATTTTGGTTTGGATATCATATATTTTTATACTCGTCTGGGTTTTTTAGCTTTCGGTCCATTGTGAGGCACTGGTGTAGCATCTTTAATGAAAGTAATTTCTATACCATGAGCCATAAAGGCTCTGATTGCCGGCTCGCGTCCAGATCCGACACCTCGTACTACTACACCTGAATCTTTTACTCCAAGAGCAGCCGCCTTGTCGCCAATTAGATCGCCTACTTTTGAAGCTGCAAATGGGGTTCCTTTTTTAGCCCCCTTGAAACCCAATGTTCCCGCGCTTGACCAAAATAATGTATTCCCTAATTTATCTCCAAAAAGAACTTTGGTATTATTAAAAGTCGCATCGACAAATAAAATTCCAGAAGTTACTTTTTTCTTGGGTGTTTTTGCTTGCTCGTTTTTGGACGCAGTTGTAACCGTTTTTGTTTGCTCATCTTTCGATTTAGCTTTCACAAGAACTTCTTCGGTTGTTTTGGTTGTAATTTTTGTCTTTCCCATAAATGGTTTTAAGTTTTACTCTCTTTTCTTCTACCTGATGCCATTGTTTTTCTAACATTACCCCTAACGGTTCTAGAATTGGTTTTTGTTCTTTGTCCTCTGACCGGCAATCTTTTTGTATGCCTGATACCTCTATAAGTTTTAATATCCTTCAATCTTTTAATATTTCCAGAAATTTCCCTCTTCAAGTTTCCTTCAATTTTCATTCCTTCAATTATCGCTCGGATTTTATTTTCTTCTTCGGGGGTTAAATCTTTGGCTTTTTTGCCTACATCAATACTAACCTGTTTTAAAATCTTTCGGGTAGTTGGAATACCAATGCCATAAAGGCAGGTTAATCCAATTTCAAGTCTTTTTTCATCTGGTACAGTTATGCCAAGAATTCTCATAATTTATTGTTTTTGTTTATGTTTTGGGTTAGAACAAATAACACGCAAATGCCTAGCGCGCTTAACCATTTTACAGTTATCACATATTTTTTTGACAGTTGATCTAACTCGCATAAAAACTAAGACAAATTTTATTAAAACAAGACAAAAACAAGGGAAAAACCCTTATTTTTCAATGTTTATAATTTTTCATAAACCGCAACTAATATAATACACCATCCGTTTTTAAATTACAACCTTTTAATGATCCTTCCCTTCCCACCATAAGAATCTAATACAACCTCAACAGAATCTCCAATTAAGACTTTAATCCGATGCATACGCATTTTTCCCGAAAGATACGCCAAAATTTCCTTATTATCTTCCCCGCCATCCGTCGAGGCAGGTATTTTTACTCTAAACAAAGTGGAAGGCAACGATTCAGTAACAACCCCTTTAGTAGTTAATATTTTTTCGTTTTTTGGATCACTCATTAAGATACCTATATCTTACTAAATTTATGTTTCTAGGTCAATATGTAATGTCAATAAACCCCATAAAAGACAAAAAATTATTTCGGATAATTTACAATGATTTCTATACTTTCACTTTTTTCAGGAAAAGAAGCTTTCCAAAAAGGACGAAATATTAATTCTGCAGAACTAATATTGGGATACTGTGCCAAAATCTGGTTAAAATCTTTCTTTTTCTTGTTCAATAAATCGGCAGTGAATTTCTCTTCGTTAACTTTATAAACAATTTTGGGAATACCTGATAAAGTAAAGCCTATATTTTTCACATCCGCAAAAGAAATATTTTCTTTATCTGTAAAGGAAAAAGTCAAATCTCGAATATTTGGTATATAAATTTCACTTCCGTCATATTTGTCAATAATATCTTGTGCTATCTTAGCTGTCAGCTTTTTTTCATTAAAAATAAATCCATAAAGGGTACCCTTTATATTCACTGATACCTGATTGTCTTTGTCAGGAGTAAAATCAACATCTTTTTCATCTATATCAAGAAATATTGCATCTTTAAACAAAATAAAGCCGCTTGGAATTTGATCTGTGGCTTTCTTTAAGAGTTTAGCTTTTAGTGTAGTTTCAAGTTCACTTACCGCAGTCGCTTTATCGAGAGAAGAAACAACCGGAGCCTTTCCCTTGAAACCGCCTGTTATTTCCCCTTTTGACCTGGCATAAAATTTAGAATATTTAGGTGTTCCTCTAAAACCAAATATTTTAAAATCTAAAGGAACACTATTATATTCTTCTCCGGTTTCTGCTCCATAAATACCTACTTCAATACTACCCGGCTTATTATCTTTCGTCATTCCGGGTACCGTTATTTTCTTGCTCGTTTTATAAATTTTCCCATTTGATCCTTCCAATCGGGTATCTATATCAAGCGTCTGAGAAGAAGAACTATAAGCATTGTAAATCAAAACAGTACCTTTAGCCGCTATAACAACATCTTTTTCTTCCCCGCCTTGTATTATCTTATTTTCTTCCCCTGAAATAACCACTAGATCAAAAGATAAACTGGAAGTATTTGAATCTTTAGCGGCAGATAAATTTTCATTTAAGGGTATTTCTTTCACTTTCGGGGTCACCACAACCTTCGCGCTTGAAAATAAAAAAGAAAGAGCGAAAAGGAGAAAAATAACAGAAATTAACGCGACAAAATAAAGCCTATATTTAGACCCTTTACTGTTTTGTTTTGTTTTGTCAGGAATTTTCTCTCCGTCTGCATCTGCCGCACTGAAAGTATGGTAGGCAGGTTTTTCTCTCTGTATCATTCCCCTCTTCGCCGGAGCTTTTCTCACCATATCTTGAAGTAGATTTCTTGGCATAATTGTATTTTAACAAATAAAACGGTTAATATAAATAGATTCAATAATAAGAAACGGGTCACGATTTGTTTCGTCTTTAAAAGTGGCAATACTGTGAAGCGTTTGAGTTCCTAAAAAAATAATTCTAAATTCTGACTCGGTCAAAGTATATTGGGTAAGCTGTTCTTTCTTGATAATTTCCGAGAAAAAATCTGCTAAATTTTGTTCTACTGTTATAAAAATGGTAGCGGGAATAGAAATGTCATCTGAAAGATTAACTAAAGATTTCTGAAACTCGCTCAGCCATTCTGTTTTTAATTTATTGATAATTGGTTCAAGTTTTTTCTCGGTAGAGGCGACTGCGTGTTTATCTTTAAAAAGCAAAATGAGTGATTTTGCCTCGCTTAAAGTACAACCCAGACTATCTGCCGCTTTACGTATCATAAAATTACATCCTAGGGGATATGAAATAGAATCATTTAATACATCTTTTTTTATCATAGAAATATCCGTCACTTCTCCGCCAATATCAACCAAAAGAAAGTTTTCTTGATGTACAAACATATCCCGCGCCACAGTAAAAGATGCCATAGCAAAAGAAGAAAATTTTACATCTCTGGAGTGAAAATGTCTAAAGATTGTGTCTTCTATCTTTTTCAATATTTGATCTCCACTCATAGAAACAAAAACAATCATTTCAAGTTTTTTAGCTTTTTTATTAAAAGGATCAGGCGTTGCGTATCCATTTAACATGGTCTTCATATTTTTAAATTCAATCGGCCTAATTTTATTGTCAGTATGTAGAAATTTAGTTGAATGTTCTTCTTCAAAAAGACTTATTTCCTTCTGAATTAAACTATCGGCAAGTTTTGCAGTAAACAAAAAGGGTGTATTTTTTTCAAGTTTAATAAACCTGGTCTGAGAAGCGTACCAAGGAGAGGAAAGAACACAGAAAATCTTCGATGGTTTTCCAATACCCATCATGCATATTCTACTAGCCACTGTTCCAAGAGATTTTGTGGTTAAAAATAAAAATCGATCAATATCAATTTTGTCTTCAAGAATTATAGGCTCACGGATAGAAAAAATTATTTCAGGAATTCCTTCTTTTTTAATTTCAAAAAGAGCGCCTCCAACGGAAGAAGACCCAATATCAAAAACTAAAGCTAATTCATTTTCTTCTTTCTGCTTAGAAAAAATTCCCATACAGTATGATTATACCATAAGCAAAACAACAAAAAAACTATGGAAGTGTGGCTTTGATGCGTCTAACACCTGTTGAAACAGCTTCTTCTTTCTGAATTTTAAAATGACCCAATTCAGAAGTATTTTTTACATGCGGGCCTCCACATAATTCTTTGGAAACTTGATTACCATCCTTATCTTCTATAAAATAGACAGATACTATTTCAGGATATTTCACTCCGAATTCCATTTCTGCTCCAATTTTTTCCGCCTCTGCTAAAGGCATCTCGCGACGAAGAACATTCAAGCCAGCCTTAATTTTATCATTGACAAAATCTTCCACTTTTTTCTTTTCTTCATCGGTCAACTTATGATCACATAGAAAATCCATACGCAAACGCTCTTCGGTGATATTGCTTCCTTTCTGTTTAACATTTTTATCAATCACCACTTGCAATCCAGCTAAAAGTAAATGATGCGCCGTGTGAAGTTTAACCGTTTTTTCATTATGATTCGCCAATCCCCCCTTAAACATGCCGGAGGAAGAAGTTTGAGAGAGTTTCTGATGTTCTGCCATTTTTTTATCAAAATCCCTCCTATCTATTTTAATATTTTTTTCCTTAGCTAACTCCTCTGTCAGTTCAATCGGAAAACCATAAGTGGTAGCTAAAATAAACGGATCAGTTCTTTTTTCAAATTCTTTCAAGCCACGATCAAGTGTTTGGCGAAATTTACCTTCTTCTTTCTGGATTTCCTTTTTATCATCGAGTTTATATATATCACTATAAATCTTTTTATTTTTTTCTATTATTTTTTCTAAGGATTCTTTAGAGAATCTAACTGCTCGGCGAATTAATCGTCTTAAGATATATCCTTTGCCATTATTGGAAGGAATCACTCCATCTGAAATAATAAAAAGGGATGTCTTGATATGATCCGCTACAATACGTTCTTCTCTGGTTTTTTCTTTATTGAATAAATCTGTCTCATAAACACTCTTCTTGTTTTGCACAATGGAAACCAATCTTTCAAAACCCATACCTGTATCAACACCTAATACATCCAGTTTCTTGAGAGTTACCTCACCTTTATCTAATTTTTCACGAGAACCATCACAAAAATATTCATTAAAAACAATATTCCAAATTTCAACATCTTCACTGTCCGCATTTTTGCAATAAATTTCGGTAGTCGGACCACATGGACCAGAGTCCCCGGTCGGACCCCAAAAAACTTCCTTCATTCCTCCTTCATGTATATCTGCCACTCCAAGAGATTGCCAAACTTTTTCAGATTCCTCGTCTTTTTTTATGGAATCAAAACCCTTAAAAATTGTCACATAAAAAATTTCCAGACCCATTTCTTTGGTAATAAACTCATAAGCGTATTCTATGGCCTCTCGCCGGCCGTATCCACCAAAAGAAAAATTGCCAAGCATTTCAAAAAATGTCAGATGTGTAGAATCACCAACTTCATCGATATCTCCAGTGCGTATGCATTTTTGTATTGTAGTTACATTCAAACTACCAAAATCTTTCTCCGCATCTTTCGGACGAGTATAATATTCTTTAAACTGTTGCATCCCCGCAGTCGTGAAAAGGACTGAAGGATCATTTTCTGGCACCAAAGAAGAAGATGGTATTATTTTATGTCCACGAGCTTCAAAAAACTTTAAAAATCTTGACCTAATTTCATCTGATTTCATCTGGTTTCATATAAAATAACAGTTTTACTTTTCTCTATTTAAATTCTCGTCAGAAATTTTTCTAATCGGTTTTTCAAGTATATTCAATAGAATAAAAATCAGAAGAACCAAAAAGGTAGAAATAACAGCCAAATCAAAAAATCCAAAGCCACAAGCCATGCCGATTCCAGCGGTAACCCAAAGTCCACCAGCAGTAGTAAGACCCACGAGATGAGGGCCCCTTAACATTATGGAACCAGCGCCCAAAAACCCAATACCTACGATAATATTAGAAGCAATCATAGCAGGATTAAAACCTGGAAGATTTATATATTTCTCTGCCATTGTTTCTGAAAATAATACAAACACAGCAGCACCTAAGGCAACTAAAGCGTGTGTTTTCATACCGGCTTCTTTATGCACCAAAAGACGTTCAGCTCCAATAAATGTACCTAAGGTAATTGCAATAATTAATCTTAAAAAAACATCACTATTTTGTACTAAAAATTGTTCCATATGTATATTATATAACAACTCCTCCTCCTAAACAAACATTTTCATGGTATATAACACAAGATTGACCGGAAGCGACCGAAACTGGTTTCTTAAAGATTATTTTAGCTTCTGTCTTATTAATAATCTTTATTTTGCAAGCTAAAAATTCACTGTGATAACGTATTTGAGCAGTATAATTTTTTTCAGATTTTGGAATTTCGGAGATCCAATTTGTGTTATTAATTTTTAAACAAAAATTTTCTAAATTTTTAAGGTCGGACCTTTTTGAAGATTTAAGTTCCGACCTTTGAAAATTTTGTGAGCCGTGAAAAAGTAGCTGCTTTGGATTTTGTGATACATATAAAATATTTTTCTTCACATCTTTGCCAATAATGTAATAAGCTCCATCATTTGGATTTTTTTTAGTAATAGTGAAACCATGTCGTTCTCCTAGAGTGTAAAAAAATACTCCATTGTGATAGCCAATTTTCTCTCCTTTTTCATTCAGTACTTTCCCCCTTTTTTCCTTGATATAATGTTTCAAAAATTCTTTCAAATCTACTGCACCCAAAAAGCAAATGCCTTGGCTGTCTTTTTTTTGTGCCACCGGTAAATTAAATTTCTTTGCCAATTTACGAACTTCAGTTTTTTTAAGATGACCAATTGGAAACAAAATTTTCTTTAATTGTTCTTGCTTCAGAGTCCAAAGAAAATAACTCTGATCTTTTGAAGGGTCAACACCTTTAATTAAACAGGATTGGCCAGAATTTTTCGAGCTGATCTGGTTGAGCCCCTCGGACTTAATGGGGGCGACCCGGGAATCCAAGAAAAATACTGGGCAATCCTGTTTTACAGCATAGTGTCCTGTGGCTACAAAATCTGCTCCCATAGAAATTGCCTTTTTGAAAAACGCGCCAAATTTAACTTTTTTATTACACATCACATCCGGGTTGGGCGTCTTACCGGTTTTGTATTCGGCAATCATATAATCAGCCACCTCTTTTTTATAAATATCCGCGAAATCAAAAGTCAAAAATGGAATATCTAAACGGGCTGCAACACGCATAGCATCGTGACGTTCTTCTTCTTCATTACAAGTTAAAAAATCCGGATGCCAAGTACGCATAAAAACTCCAACGACTTCATAGCCTTGTTTTTTAAGTAGCGCTGCAGAAACAGCACTATCTACCCCACCCGATAATCCCACAAAAACTGTTTTTTTCATATTTTTAAATTACAGTTTCATCAGTTTTTTGTAAAGCTCGTATGTTGCGTAGGCATCTGATAAAGCGTTGTGTGGGTTTTTATTTTCTATACCAAAATATTTACACATTTCACGCAAGGAAAAATGAGTAATGCTCTTTTTTTTGTGTAATTTAGCCCAAGCGATGGAAATAGTATCGAGTTTATGATAATGCATACTATTTTTCAGTTTAGTTTTAGCGAAAGCATGTTCCAAAAATCCAGAGTCAAAAGAAACATTTTGCCCAATCATAATGCAATCTTTAACTTTCTTAGACAAAATTTTTATTGCATTTTCTAGAGTATAAGCTGATACCAAATTTAATGAATCATAATGAATAATCTTCAGAGCTACGGGGTCAGCATCTTCTATGTGTTCTGGTCTTATTTTCAATTCAAATTTTTCAATTATTTTAAGTTTGGGCGTTGTTATAACACAGCCAATTTCAATAATTTCATGTTTCATTACATTCAGTCCAGTACTCTCTATATCTATAAAAGCTAAATTGTGTTTTCGCATGATTGATTTTAAATGGACGAAGTGATTATTAAAATCATCACCCTGTTAAATACCCTTCGGGCAATTTTTGCTTTGCAAAAATTATTTAACAGGGTCAAAAAAATTATACTCGCTTCGTTTGTTAATTTTTAAGATATTTCTGCTTATTTAATTTATGTTCCTCAAAAGTTTTCGCGTAATGTACGTTGCCATCTTCGTCATGTAAATAATAAAGGTAATCAGAAATCTTCGGATACAGGGCAGCTTTTATGGCTTTTATTCCCGGATTAGAAATTGGATTCTCGGGCAATCCTTTTGTTTTATAAGTATCGAGTTCTGCATCTACTTGCAAAGGCATATTCATAGCAAGTCTTTTCCATAAAATTCCAGAAATAAACTCTCTATCAATATCTCCTTTTGATTCTTTTTCTATTAAAGAAGCCATAATTATAATTTCTTCTTCAGTTTTACCAGATATTATTATTTGAGATTCAAAAGGTAATATTTTTTTCTCAAAATTATTATTCATGGAACGTAATACATCCTCCTCATTGTCTGTAACAAGAAAAAAATAAGTATCCGGAAAAAGATAACCCTCTTTTTTCATCCCTTCTACTAAAAATCTCTCTTCATTAAAATTCGGTAACTTAATAGTAAAAACCTCTGATATATCAAGCACATTAAAACCTTCTGGAATTGTTACTTTCACCGGCGCCAAGTGCCGTTCTCCTTTAGATACACGTCTAGCCACTTCAAAAACAGATAATTTATTTTCAAACAAATAGTCTCCGGGAACTATGTGTTTTTCTCCTCCCCAAATTATTACAAAAGTTTCAAAAAGAGCCCTGGAACGAATGATGCGATTTTCTTCCAAGTATTTGGAAATATATCTCAAACTTGAATCTTCTTTTATATTTACTATGCTTTCAGGTAGGAAATCATCCGGCGCACTAAAAAATAAAGAATAAAAAAGCAAAAAAAATATAATTGCACCAATAATATAAATAGTCTTGGGTGAAGAAAAATTTAACATAAATTACGTAGGCAAATTAGTAGGTGGAGAAGCTTCTTTTGACTCTATACGTTCGAGAGTAGGAACTTTCAATATCTGACCTGGGAAATGCCATAGGGTTGCTATTTCTTCAGTATTTAAAACACTAATATGATGGTGAAAAAAGTTAGGAAAAATATACGGCGAAAATGGCCAAGGAATACGTATTTTATGTCGCATTGGAGGATGAAAAAATTCTCGTTCTCTGTATTCTGATAGCATTCTACCTGCCAAACGCGTAATGGTAGCTTTAGTAGCTGGAAACCAGGAAGAAATAAATCCGGAAGAAAAAGCATCGGCTTGAGTTGAATTTATACGGGTAAGTTCATTTAAGAAAGGCGCGGCATACTGGCGAAAGATAAGACGTAAATTTCTTCTATTATTCATATTGAATACCTCCCTTTTAGCGACATAACATGCCCTAATCCCAGTATCAAAACCAACTTTTAAAAATTTAGAGCCAGCTCCCTTTACCATAGCATCCATAAAACCTGGGGCACGTATTTCTTTTGTGGGTTTTCCACCTGGTAATCCTGGAAGATGGGTACGTGTAAATTCTGCTAATTGTTTCCTTAATACTATTTCTGATTCCTTTACCCAATCATGAGATTTAAACCAAGTTTTAGATGTATGATATTTCTTTTTAGAAGGTGTAATTACAATTTGCACCCACATTTGTTCTCCTTTTCCTATGGAACCAAAAAGTTCTATGACTGGAGAAATAGGATCAACTTTATATTCTTCTTTTGGATTTTCATCTAGTCCAAAATCAACATAAGTTTTAATTGGATATGCATCTGGTCTTGCTAATTTGAATTCACATCCCCACAAGTTCCAGGTACTATTTGCAGAAATCTTATCAACCACCAAAGTATAGTCTTCTACCACTTTTATTTGTGCTTGAGGAAATTGGGCATACATTTGAGTTTCAATCAAACTTTTGATGCGTGAAGGTGTACGTACATAAAAATGAACTTGCCCTTCAATGGATGCAATTTCCAAAGAAAACCAGAACCAAACCGCTCCCTGCCAATATGATTCAAGTGCTCCTTTTTTACTCATGTGATAAAGAGCATTAGTTATAAAAAGTTCCATCGCTCTGGGAGATCTTATAACATCTCGTGGAGGAACTATCTCAAGCAAAATCCATTCAATGCCAGAAATAAAATTGGCTCGCACATAGTGCAACCAAAAAGCGTGAGCAGTATAAGCCAAAACCGCCGTACCAACAACAGGCAAAAGTGCTAGAAATATTTTATAAATCCAAAGGATTATCAAATCTATCATTACTTATATTTTAGTATAAAAAATAAGTAAAGTAAATCTAAACTAGAGTATATAAACCGTTTTTGTTCTTCTTAAAATACTTCGGGTTTACCAAATTCACTAAAATAGTATTCTTTTTGAAATATCTTTCTTTCATTACTCTTAGCACAACATCCTCTTTGGAAAGTGGGCCTTCTTTTTTTAAAATATCTCTGATAACTTCTCGAGCGATTCCAGTTTTATATCCCCATTCGGCCAAGGCATAAAGACCTCGTCCGACAAGGACAAAACGAGAGTCTTTTATAAGTTCATTGTGACAGGTTGCGTAGTGGGTTTTTCGTCCAAAAGTTTTGGAAATAGCATCCGCTACTTCCTTAAAATGCATCGGGGACCCGTGTTTTCTCATCACTAGAAAAGCATAATCTTTTACTCCGCGAGTACGAACATTCGGTGAACTTGACTTGCCCCATTCGCCTAAGGGATTTTTAGAAATAGTTTTAGACATAGCAAGCCATCTTCGAGCTATTTCTTCATTCTTATACTGTTCAGCTATATCCTTCATCTGGTCAAAAAACTTTTTGATCATTTCGGTTTCCGGCACAAGATCTTCATCTTTCAAACTGGCGTACAGTTTTTTCAAGGAATCATGCACTTTCTCCGCCATTTCGTCATCTACGCTCCAATGGGTTTTAAAATGATCATCTTCGCGGTGCTTTTTGAAAAAATCTCCAAGTGTCAAATAGAAACTGATATGATTTTGAATATTCTTGTCTTTGGAAATATGCAGCAATAATTCGTGCTCAGCCACAATTGACCCTAAAGAATGTATTAATTTCTTCAGTTCGTCAAAAACTGCCTGTTCTGCTTTGAAAACAGCAGATTTTTTGATTAAATTCAAAGCTACGTCTTCAATCTGACGGACGCGTTCTCTTGTGATATTGTATTTTTTACCTATTTCTTCAAGAGTTTTTCTTTGAGCATCATCCGTCAAACCAAAACGATTCATGATGACATCGCGGGTGCGGTCTTGCAGGCCTGAAGTAATTTTTTTTGTAATTTGTTTAGGTTTAAAGGATATTGTTGACATAAATTTTCTAAAGTAATTTCTTTATTAAAGAAACACAGTATTCTATACTTACATAATACACTTAGTTAACTTAATGTCAACTAGTTCAATCCGGACTTTTTTAAAAACGTCAGTTTCTTTTTTTATCTCTCTGGGCTTTCACTCGGTCAAGTTCAGTTAAATATTTTTTGCGAATCCTCACCGATTTTGGGGTAATTTCCAAATACTCATCGCTATTCATAACTTCAAGACCTCTTTCAATGTTCAAAACAAAGGCAGGATTTAGATGGATTGCCTCATCGGTTCCAGAAGCTCTCATATTGGTAAGCTGTTTTCCTTTGGTAGGATTTACTGACATGTCATCCCCCTTCAAAACATTGCCAATGACCATTCCTTCATATACCTCTGTACCGTGTTCAATATACATAATACCACGTTCTTGTAAATTTGCAAGAGAAAAAGCTACGGCTTTACCGGAAACCAAAGAAACCATAGAACCATACTCGCGTTTTTTTATTTCATCTGCATATTTTCTGAAACCCGTAACTCGTGAAGACATTATTCCTTCTCCCTTTGTATCTATTATAAATTCGCCTCGATAGCCCAATAGCCCTCGGGTTGGTATATCGAAAATAATTCTGGCAATATTTTGTTTCTGTGTCATATGTTTTATAACGCCTTTTCGTCTACTAATTTTTTCTATTACCGTACCAGAAAATTCCATCGGGACATCAATCATTAATTCTTCATAAGGTTCAAGCATTTCTATATTTTTTTCCCCACCCGAATGACCGGGGTCACCCGGTCGGGCGGGTTTTATAATAACTTCCGGCTGAGAAACTTGCATTTCAAATCCTTCTCGGCGCATATTTTCTAATAATATAGCCACATGCAGTTCTCCTCTTCCATAAATCTTAAAGAAACTGGGTCCCATTTTATTTCCTTGGTCGGGGGAAAAATCCACTTTCAACCCAATATTTATTTCAAGTTCTTTCTCTAATCTCTCTTTGATTTGCCTGGAAGTGACAAATTTCCCTTCTCGCCCCGCAAAGGGGGAATCATTCACTAAAAAATTAAGCGACAAAGTAGGTTCATCAATTGCGATACGGGGTAGCTGTTCAATATTTTCATCTTCACAAATAGTCTCGCCAATATAGATGTCCGGTATTCCAGCCAAAAGTACAATATCTCCTGAGGTTGCTTCAGAAATTTCTTTTCTATTTATCCCTTCAAAACTAAAAAGCTTTGTTATCTTCCCGGTTCGGATACTTTTTTCTCCTTTTATGAAAACCTGACTTCCAGATGACATTTTCCCGGAGTAAATTCGGGCCACAGCCAAACGGCCTAAAAAATTGTCATAGCCCAAATTAAAAACCTGGGCAGACATTTTCCCATTTTTATTTACGGAAGCTGGAAAAACATTTTCTAATATTACATCTAAAAGTGGAGATAAATCCTGAGAATTATCTGTTAAATTTCTAAAAGCCTTTCCTTCGCGTCCTATAGCATAAACTGTTTGAAAATTTGCTTGCTCTTCGTTTGCTCCTAATTCAAAAAATAATTCTAAAATTTCTTCGTGTACTCTGTGTGGATCGGAAGCCGATTTATCTATCTTATTTATAACCACTATGGGCTTAAATCCCAATTCAAGAGATTTTTTTAAAACAAATCTGGTTTGTGGCATAGGTCCTTCAGCTGCATCCACTAACAAGAGAACTGAATCTACAGCACGTAATACACGCTCTACTTCCGAACCAAAGTCTGCATGACCAGGAGTATCTACGATATTTATTTTAGTATTCTTATAGATAATAGAGGTATTTTTTGAGTAAATGGTAATACCACGCTCTTTCTCTAGAGCATTTGAGTCCATTGATATTTCTTCATCTTGAAGTCCCCCATTTTGTTTCATTAAAGCATCTGTCAGGGTCGTTTTGCCGTGGTCAACATGGGCGATAATTGCTATGTTTCTAATTTCCATAATAAAAAAGCCGTCAGGCTTTTTTATATAATAACACTATTACAAAAAATAACAAATCTTTAAATTTTCGTTGTTATAGCAACAATCCTATTTTTCCCTTGTTCTTTCATATCCAAGAAAGTAAAAGAAAAAAGAATTGGAAAAACTTTTTTCATTTTTGCCGAATCAAAAACATAATAGCATTTGATTGCATTTTACTTTCTTGGATATAAAATTTAGAGAGTTTGTCGGTTAAACTTTCTCGACTTCTGTTCCCTCTTTTACTTTCTGTGCCGTTTTTAAACCAACAACTTTACCAGCAGAAGCTTTTTCCACTTGCTTATGTTCAATTTGAAGTGAGTCTACGTTTTGCTCAAAATCAGCACCGTGACCTTCAAATTTCACTTTATCGCCAACCTTAAGAGTGGCTTTAAGTTCTACTATGGCAACTCCTAAATTGTCATAATAATGTGTAACTTTTCCGACCTTCATAATGTATAAATTGTAGCATAAAAAGCAATTTTGTGTTATTTTATACCAATGCGTCGGTGGTAGAGTGGTCAATTACAACAGACTGTAAATCTGTCGCCTTCGGGCTACGTAGGTTCGAATCCTACCCGGCGCACAAAATTAAAAAGTTTAAGCTTTTGCTTGAATTTTTTAATTTATGTCTCGCCGAAGAGAAAACAAACTGCTTTGTTTTCGTGTAGGATTCGAACGACGGAATATGAATTTTTCAGCAAAAAATTCTATGAGTCGGTGCCTAGACAAATTTTTGTGACGACAAAAATTTAGTCGAAGGAGAAATTCCTACCCGGCGCACATTGACTAACTAACTAAACTGTATTATCTTACAGTTAAATAAAGTTCCTTTTCATCAACAATAGGACAAATAAGATGAAAGTATCTATTGATCGGATTGTTTGGATAATTGCTTACATGTATGGCAAAAACGCTGAAGTTGTAATTGATATATCAAAAGAGGAATGCCATTTATTTTTAGGAATAAATAGAACTCAAATTTCATTAAGTTATGATGAAGTAGATTGTCTTATAAATAATGAAATAATTGAACTCGATAGCGGTTCTAACGAAGAAGGGCATGAAACACAGGTATACAGATTAACTGAAAACAGTCAAGAAAGAATAAAAGCAATTATTAAAAACAAAAAAGTACTTTTATCAAAAGAGTAAAAAGGAAGTTATAAAATATGACTTCCTTTTTTTATGCTCTACTTGAAGAATTAGATCGTATGTAAATTGGACTTTTTATTTTGCCTCTTTTGGTTTCGATTAGAAGTTCATTATTTTTTATAGAAACCGAAATTGCATCCCCTTTCTTTACATCATTGGAGATAATATATGAGGCCACTGGGTTTAAAATTTTATTCTGAATCAAGCGATTGAGTGGGCGTGCTCCATAATGCGGATCGTATCCTTCTTTGGCTAAGTACGAGAGGGCCTCATCAGAAATTTTAAAATCTATATCTTTAGCCCAAAGCCTGTCTTTTACTACTTTTAACCTTAAATCAACTATTTTTCTTATAGCTTCTTCTGAGAGAATATCAAAAACAATAATCTCATCCAGACGATTTATAAATTCCGGTCGGAAATAATCTTTCATTGCTTCCATCACTTTTTCTTTCATATTGCTATAATCTTCTTTGTCAGATTTATTAGAAAATCCGATAGATTCCATTTTCTCTATAAATTGCGAACCAATATTGGAAGTAAGAATAATAATAGTATTTTTAAAGTTGACTGCCCTCCCTTTTCCATCTGTCAGTCTTCCTTCATCAATAACTTGAAGCAACATATTGAAAACTTCTGGATGAGCTTTTTCGATTTCGTCAAAAAGTATCACAGAAAATGGGCGGTGTCTGACGGATTCAGTTAGTTGTCCTGCTTCATCATAACCGATATATCCCGGAGGCGAACCGATTAGCTTTGATATTGAATGTTTTTCCATGTATTCAGACATATCTACTCGAATGAGTGCATTATCATCGTTAAATATAAATTGGGCCAGAGTTTTAGTGAGTTCTGTTTTACCAACCCCCGTCGGACCTAAAAATATAAAAGAGCCATTGGGCCTGTTGGGGTCTCCTATGCCGGCGCGTGAACGACGAATTACATCACACACACGGATAATGGCTTCATCTTGGCCTATGACTCTCTTTTTCAGTTCTTCTTCCATTCTTTGCAATTTAGCACGATCCTCTTCAAGCATTTTGGTGAGCGGAATACCAGTCCAGCGCGCTACCACTTCCGCTATATCTTCCGCTGTTACTTCTTCTTTCAAAATTCTTCTTGATTTTTGAAGTTTTTTCAAGCGCAGAAGTTTCATCTCTAATTCTTTCTTTAAAATAGGTATCTTACCATAACGTATTTCCGCAGCCCGAGACAGATCTGACCTCATTTCCGCATCTTCAGCCAAGAGACGCATAGCATCCAGTTCTTTTTTAATTGAACGAATCTCCATAACCGTTTCTTTTTCATTTTGCCACTTCAATTCAAGTTCTTTTGTTTTCTCATGCAGATTGGCAATTTCTTTATCTATTTCTTTTATCCTGCTCTTTATATTTTTACTATCTTTGGTATTGTTTTCAATTTCTTTTTTGAGCGCTTCTTTTTCAATTTCTAAACGCATTATTTTTCTGTGCGCATCTTCTAAAATAGTAGGCTTGTTCTCAAGCGCAATTTTCAAGGAAGAGGAAGCCTCATCAATAAGATCAACTGCTTTGTCCGGCAGGAATCTATTGGTAATATAACGACTAGAAAGATTTACCGCTGCAATTATGCTATCGTCAGTAATACGAACTCCGTGAAAAAGCTCATATTTTTCTTTCAGACCACGAAGTATGGTAATAGCATCTTCTACGCTAGGTTCATCAATATAAACAGGTTGAAAGCGACGAGCTAAGGCTGGATCTTTTTCAATGTGTTTTTGATATTCCTTCAAGGTTGTGGCACCGATAGCCCGCAATTCTCCGCGAGACAAAGCAGGCTTCAACATGTTTGAAGCATCCATCGTACCCTCCGAACCTCCAGCCCCAACAATAGTGTGAATTTCATCAATAAAAAGAATCACTTTTCCATCTGCTTTTTCTATCTCTTTCATAATACCCTTTAATCTTTCCTCAAATTCTCCGCGATATTTTGTACCAGCTATAAGAGAACCCAAATCAAGAGAAACGAGTTCCTTGTCTTTCAGGGATTCAGGAATATTATTTTTTGCGATACGTTCTGCCAGACCTTCCACTACCGCTGTTTTACCAGTACCGGCTTCGCCGATTAAAATCGGATTATTTTTAGTCCTGCGAGAAAGTATTTGGATGATGCGCATTATTTCGTTATCCCGTCCAATAACCGGATCCAATTTGTCTTCCTTTGCTAATTTAGTCAAATTGCGAGTGTATTTCAAAAGCAATCTAAATCTTTTTGGTTCCGTTACATCAGTAATATTTTGACTGCGAAGTTCTTCTAATACTTTCATTACAGGATCTTTAAGGATTCTAAAGCGGGCTAAAGTTTCTCGCGCCTCCCCTGCAACTTCAAGCATAGCAATAAAAAGATGTTCAGTTGAAACAAAATCATCTTTCATATATTCCGCTAATTTTACTGAGTGTTCTATTACTTGGGCCAAATCAGGATTGAGATAAATTTGATAGGCTGGTGAAAGAGTACTTTGAGATTCCGGTGATTCAATCGATTCTAAAATAGAATCTGTTAAAAACACGGTATCTACTTCCAGTTTATCTAAAATAGAATTCACCATGCTCTCTTCTTGTAATAATAAAGCGACAAGAAGATGCAAAGAAGTAACGTGGTTCTGTCCACGTTCAATAGCAAGCTCATGAGCTTTTTTGATTGCATCTTTTGATTTAGTTGTAAATTTGTGAAGCGGTGGCATATAAATTATTTATAAAATAAAAATCATAAAGTAAAAAGTTATAAAATTATAGTGTAGCTTCCAGTGTTTTCAAGGCTTCAGCGATTAAATCGATTGAAGCGAAAGATATGGTGTCACCAGAAAGAGCAATACCCAGGGCTTCACCGTCTAAATTCAACACCAATCCCCCTGCATCGGATTTAGCCGCAATCAAATCTATATTTTTATTTTCGTTTAATCCTTCAAAAATAGAAGAAGAAACATTATTACCCATAACTAAAACTTTCTGTCCTATTTTCATTTTACTCAAATCTCCCAAGGCAGGCACAGTGAAAACAATCTTATTTTTTTCATCTAACGGCGACCCTATTTTAAGAAATGAAAATCCCGTTTTGTCTGCGAATAAGAAATCCGCTTTGAATTTTCCGCTGTCATTCTTCAAATAATAGACTTCCTTATCGGGCACCAGTTTGGCATCAGCTACAATTATGCCGTCAGAAGAAACCGCAAATCCCCTGCCGGCAGGAATTTCAATTGCACCGCCATTTAAATCAAAACCATCTTTACTTACAGCGAATACAGCCGACTGATTTTTAGCAATAGCATCTACTACTAAATCTTCTTCTTTAATGACAACTGTTTGTACTGTCGTTTTGCCCTCTACTTGTTGAATTTTCTCAACAGTTTGTTTGATAACACGATTCACCGGCACGGTAAAAGAAGCCGGGGCTTGTTGCATTAAAGTGACTGTAGTTATGCCAGTGGCAATAGAAGTCACAAAACTAAGCAATACCGCCAACAATATAAGCTGTGATTTATTTAAATCTTTGATATCCATACGTCAATTATACCACTTTTTTAGTTTAAGCAAAATTTTAGACAAAATTTTGCTGGTATAGTCAATATCAGTTTTAGTCGTTTGTCTGCCTAAAGAAAAACGCAATCCTCCAATTTCAACGTCAGATTCTGGACGGATAGCTTTTATAACATATGAACCTCCCTTTTGAGAACTTTTGCAAGCACTTTTGGATGAAGTCATTATGCCATTAGCTGAAAGTTCCATAACCAAAAGATCACTCGGGATTTTGGGAAAAGTGACATTTATAATATTTGGTAATCGATTTTCCAAGTCGCCATTTATAATTAACGAAGCAGAAGAATAATTTTTGAGTGTCTGGTTGAGCCCTTCGGACTTTATGAGGGCGACCCGAGGACCGAAAAAATTATTCTTCTGCGAAGTTAATTTAATAATAAAATAATTTCGAAGTTGAGTTAAACGTCTCGATTCTTTTTCTTTATTTTTTTGAACTAAATTTAGTGCCTTGGAAAATTTCAAAATTTCTGGTAAATTTTCCGTTCCAGGACGAAATCCCATTTCCTGATCTCCCCCGCCAAATATAGCCGCGAGTGGAACAGATTTTTTCTTATAAAGTATTCCTACCCTTCCCGCCCCCTCTATTTTGGAACCAGAAAGAGAAAGCAAATCTACCCCTAATTTTTCAACGTTTAAATCCAAATAATTTACCGCTTGCACGGCATCGGTATGAAATACAGGAAAACATAGCTTTTTAAAGCTATGTTTTCCTTTCTTATAGTGCCTAATTTCTTTAGCAATCTCTCGAATAGGCTGAATTGTGCCAATTTCATTATTAGCATACATTACTGATACCAATATTGTATTTCCCTTTATTTCTTTTTTTATTTTTTTCACATCTATTATTCCATTTTTTTCAACAGGCACTATTGAAATTTCCGCCAGTTTTTTTTTCCGAAGCATTTTAAAAGTTTCTAATACCGAAGGATGTTCGATGTTAGTGGTAATAATATGTGGAATCTTTGGGAGCTCGGCTCCCTCTTGGGAGCCGAGCTCCCAAGTGCTAAAAACAACACCTTGAATAGCAAGATTATTACTCTCTGTGCCTCCACTGGTAAAAATTATTTCTTCAGGTCGAGCTCTCAAAATAACAGCCACTTCCTTACGTGCATTTTGAAGTTTTGTTTTCGCTTTTACTCCCAGCATATGTACGGAACTCGGATTGGCTGATATTGAAGCTGTGTAATCTAAATAAATATTTCTTGATTTAGGCATGGAAATAGTATATATTGAAACAATATGAATATAAAGCCTGAAATAATTTTTCTTATTTTTGTTGGAGTGATTGTTCTAACCGGCGTTATTTGGGCCATTAGAACAGAAAAACGATTAAAAAGATTTTTTGCCGGGAAAAAAGGAAAAGATTTGGAAGAAAGCATTATAATCTTAGAAGAAGATATTTCAAAACTGAAATCCGCAAAAGAAAAAACTGAAAAGGAAATCATTGAAATAAATAAAAAATTAAAAAAGAGCATCAGAGGTCTTGAGACTATACGTTTTAATCCTTTTCCCGATCAAGGCAGCAATCAAAGTTTCGCGGTTGGCATGGTAAACGAAGATGGAGATGGTGTAGTGTTTTCAAGTTTATATTCTCGTGAACGAATGAGCATTTTTGCTAAACCTATTAAAAATGGAAAATCAGAATACGAACTTACTACCGAGGAAAAGGAAGTTTTAAAGAAAGCTAAAGTATAATTATGGATAAAAAAGAAGAAAAAAGCATAACAAGACCACCAGTAGTGGTGATTATGGGTCATATTGACCATGGTAAATCAACCCTTCTTGATTACATCAGAAAAACAAATATAGTCGAAGGAGAATTGGGAGGCATAACTCAGCATATTTCCGCTTATGAAGTCATTCATTCTCCTCTAAACTCGGAGCAAGAAAAAAAAATAACTTTTATTGATACACCTGGCCATGAATCATTTTCAAAAATGCGTGAACGTGGAGCGCAGATTGCTGATATCGCTGTTTTAATTGTTTCCGCCGAAGACGGAGTAAAACCTCAGACAATCGAAGCATGGAAAACAATAACTGCAAACAAAATACCTTGTATTGTTGCTATTAATAAGATAGACAAAACAAATGCCAACATTCAGAAAACAAAAACAGAATTAGCAGAGAACGAAATATATCTCGAAAATTACGGCGGTAAAATTCCATTTGTCGAAATTTCAGCAAAAAACGGCACTGGGGTAGATGATTTATTATCATTGATTAATATTCTGGCAGAAATGGAAAACTTTAAAGGTGATAAAGATGAAAATGCTTCTGGCTTGGTGATTGAAACAAACCTTGATTCCAAACGCGGAATTCAAGCCACTCTCATCATAAAAAACGGTTCTCTCAGAAAAGGGATGATTGTGGTGGTAGAAGATAGTGTTTGTTCTACGAATATTATGGAAAATTTTTTAGGAAAAATAATAAACGAAGCAGCTTTTTCTTCCCCGATACGTCTTATCGGTTTTGACAAAATGCCCCGGATAGGCGCAGAATTCAAATCTTTTAAAACCAAAAAGGAGGTAGAAAAATATATAAGAGAATTTGATTTCTCAAGGTCGGACCTTGGGGATTCAAAAAGGTCCGACCTTTTCCCGCCGGAAGATGGTACTAAAAAAATAATTCCAATTATATTGAAAGCGGATATTGCGGGTTCCATAGAAGCTATAGAGAAAGAAATAAACAAAATAAGAAATGAAAACGCAGAATTTAAAATTGTACAAAAAGGAGTGGGGCCTATTTCGGAATCAGATATAAAAACTATCAGCGGGGGTGAAAATATTCTGGTTATAGGATTCAATGTAAAAATAGACAAAAGCGCGGTTGAATTGGCCGATAAACGGGGTATCACTATTTCTTTCTTTGATATCATCTATAAAATGACCGAATGGCTGGAAGGTGAAATGGAAAAAAGGAGGCCAAGAATTGAAACTATAGAAACAACAGGCAGTTCAAAAGTCCTAAAAGTTTTTAGTCATACCAAAGAACGTCAAATAGTAGGCGGTAGGGTCTTAAAAGGGCGGATAGTTTTAGATAAAATTGTTAAAATTATGCGTCGAGATTTTGAAATTGGACGTGGCAGAATAGTGAATTTGGAAAAGGCTAAAATGAAAGTGAAAGAGGTAGAAGAAGGTACGGAATTTGGTATGATGATTGAATCAAAAACAGAAATTGTGGAAGGAGATGTAATTGAATCGTTCAATGTTACCCAAAAATGATTCAAAGAAATGAAAAAGTGGCAAATCTTCTGAAAGAGCTGGGGGCTCAATTTTTGGAACGCGAAAATAACAACACTTCTCTCATTACAGTCACATCCTGCACAGTATCACCCGATTTAAAACGGGCCACTATTTTTATAACCGTCCTACCTGATGAAAAAGAAACTAAGGCTCTCGCGTTCGTAAAACGGAAACGCGGCGAATTGCGTGAATATATTAGAAAAAATATACAAATAAAAATTATTCCTTTTATTGATATACAAATAGATCGCGGAGAAAAAAACAGACAAAAAATTGACGAACTACTCAGAGAAAAGTAATATTAAAATATGGCCTAGTCGCCAAGTGGTAAGGCAAGAGTCTGCAAAACTCTTATACGGCGGTTCGATTCCGCCCTAGGCCTCAATTGTAATTTGAAAATAAAAATATATAATTTGATTTATTGCCCGAGTGGCGTAATTGGTAGCCGCGCGAGACTTAAAATTTCGTGACCGTAAGGTCGTGTGGGTTCGATTCCCACCTCGGGCACATTGCGAAAATTATTTTCGTAAAAATTTTTTTAATATCCGCCCATAGCTCAGCTGGTAGAGCAGATCCCTCTTAAGGATAAGGTCGGGGGTTCGATCCCCTCTGGGCGGACACAAAAGAATATATTGCTGGGATGGCGGAATTGGTATACGCGCTAGTCTTAGGAACTAGTGGGGCAACCCTTGGGAGTTCGAGTCTCCCTCCCAGCACTTGACTTTTATACAGATAAGTGCTATACTTATATGTATGAATAAAACAAGAAACAATTTAATACTTTTAAGCTTGGAAATATTGCTTATTTTGGCTTTTGGTGTAATGATTTTTGCCCCTATCGAAACTAAGGCCTATGACGAATATTCTTATTATCGTTTCGCAAGTAATCCTGAACCAATAAACCCAGTACCAATTATTTCCTCAATAAAACCAAGTTCTATCGATAAAATAAGAGGAAGAACAACTATTACTATTATTGGAAACGGTTTTACCCCAGATTCAGTAGTTAGAAAAAATAATTCCAATCGTACTACCACTTTTATAGATTCTAAACATCTTTTGGTAGATATTTTTCCTAGCGATGCCTATAATCAAAATGAATTTTATCTAACCGTTTTAAATGGTGAACCAGGGGGAGGATTTTCAAATGCTTCCTTATTCACTATAAAAAATAACATTACAACAACAAATTATTCTACTACCCAAAATAGTTCTAATTCCAACTACAATACTAATTATTCAAATACCTCAGAGGAAAACAACAGCGTGAGTGCAAGTGATTTTAACGAAAGTTATGGCAGTCTTACGGCTAATGCCCTTCTAGGATCAAACAGTTTTATGCCTACTGGTCTAGTGCAGTGGATTATCTTCGTAATACTAATTGTATTGATAATCTTTTTATGGAGACATGTTCATCGTTCTAAAGAAAAATATATGCTAGAACCCATGAAACACGCTTAAAATAGCTTATTAATTAGAAACAAAAAAGTCAACCTTATAGGTTGACTTTTTTGTTTATGTGTGATATACTTTAAAGATACTAAGTACTTTGACAATAATGTTAGATTAGTTTGTTTATTTGAGTGGCTATTCCACTTTTAACCTTTAGGCCTTTCAAATAAACAAACTAATTAATAACAAAAAAATAAGAGGAAACAAAAATGGAAATAATAATCATTATTGGTGTGATAGTAATCACAATGATAGTATTTCTAAACGCCCTTGTAATCGTACCAGAGTATACCTTCTATGTTTGGAGTGTACTTAGATCACGAGTGCGGGGACCAAAAGGAATACTCCGAGAAGGACCACATATTGTATGCCCTTTCATTAGTTCCACTGAAAAAGTTTCCTTGGAACTGGTAAAGAAGGACATTAAATTCTCTTTTACCACAAAAGATGGTTTTAATATGTCAGTTGAGGGTGTCTTTCAATATAGACCTGATCCTGATGTATTGCATCTCAAGGGTCATCCCGATGAAGGACGAAACGTTTTTGTCACAGTCAGTGAAGAGGTAATCTTGGCTGGTGTGATTGAAGCTGTGGAAGCGCGAATCGGAGGAATTGGGGGAAACCATCCCCACACTGTGTTCATTGAGAGTCGACCAGCTCTCGGTGATATCATAAATGCAATCTTGCGACTTGCAAGACCGCCACACATCATGCACAAAAAAAGTGCAGATGTCCCAAACATAAAAAATACTAATTCTTGGGGAGAAAAAGATTGGTATTTCTGTGGCAATCCTAGTTGCCCATTCGACAAACCAATAAATGCTAATCAGCTTATTGAATTCTACAACTTCCATTGGCCAGAAATTAGAGTGATTAAAGCTAACGAGAAAGAGTTATACGATAGTCATTCTGATATTGAACAGCGTTATGGAATTGATGTGGAAACATTTGACCTCGGAAACGTAAATTTCACGTCAGAAACACAGGCAGCTCTCGAGGAAGAAAAACAAGCCGAGGCGCGAGCGAAAGCGGCGAACAAAAGAATAGAGATAGCAAAAAAGTTTCGAACCGAAGTCGAAGTCTCACCTCAAACCGCGGTCGATCAAGCAGATCTTCTTTTAGATCCAGCAATCAAAAAAAACATTGTATCCATACAAGGAGAGGCGGGAATCCTTGGGGGAATTATCAGTGCTTTTACAAAAAAGGGAGGTGAATAATGCACAAGCAGGGATTTAACCAAGGGGGGGTTTTATCAAACAAGAAGACACTTATCGCAATAGCGATAGTGGCGGTTATCACAATTCTAGTCATGATAATTATTAAGGGTTGTGATACACCACGAGATAAAACATCTCCACTCTCGTCAACAACCAACGACACCGGTAATAATTACTCTTCTAATTTCCCAACCTCGGGGGAAGGACATGCTACATTAGATAAACCTATCAAAGCATATCTTATACCTCTCAAAACTCATATTAAAGTATTGGGTGCAGGTCACACAAAATTCGTGTTTGCATCTGATCCAAATACATTCTTCATATGTGCATGCAAAAAATATGAAGGGGAATCTGGAAATATAGAAGACTGGTATCACATGCCAGCAGGAAACTATTTTATCTATCCTTACCAAAAGGATGAAATAGCAGTTTCTTGGAGGTAAAAAATTAAATTGTTGCGCTAAAGAACGCAACACAAAAGGGGTAGTTTTTAACTACCCCTTTTTTATTGCCAAATTTTTATATATGAAATTACGGATTATAATCATTCAGCTGTACTGTTCCCTCTTCAGGATTTATTCCTTCTATATTGAAAGTTCTCATAATAATATTCAAAATTGTGAAAACTCCCATCATTATAACAATTCCAATAATCCCCCAAATCATATGATTTTTACCAGTCGTTTTTTTCTCTTCATTTTCTTGATTCGAAATAAATTCAAATATACCGTACAGAAAATACACTACTGCTAAACCAAAAAGAAGGATGATGAGCGGATTTATGATAAGCCTATTTACATTTGAGACGAAAGAGTCAACACTCGCATAAGCTATGTTTGTAAAGAGTAAATCCATTCTATAGAAATTAAAAAGGAACTGTTGGAATACTAATGTTTGTTGGTTGATCTAGATCAAAAGTTCTCTTAACAATACCAACGAGTCCCCACATAGCAACAATTACTACCAAACCAATGATGCCATAGATCATCCTCATTTTTCCTTTTTGTTTTGCTTCTTCTTCGCTTGAGATAACATATTGTACAACTCCCCATACAAAGTAAACCACCCCCAAAACAATAAGGACAGGAATAAGAGTATCTAAAATATTACCAAATTTACAAATTATACTTTGCACCGTTCCAAGTTCCACAGAATCACAACCTGTTGCATTTTGTGCTAAAGCCACAAATGGCGCAAAACCTACAAGACTCGACAACCCAATTAATTTTTTCTTCATCCCGTTTAGAAATCATCCAACCCGTACATTATCCTAAGACATATAAAGGCAGATAATTCTTATTTTTATAATTTCACCCCGTTATGTAAATTTCTAACGGGATTCATAAATTTATAAACGACCTTATAATAATACTAATAATAACCTATATTGTACCACAAAAAACAAACAAAAGTAATGCAAGTTAATTACTTTAACTGTGGAATAACATACTCAATACCAAAAGTAGACCCTACTATCTTTACTAAACCCCAAACACCAATCATTACTGTTAGACCTATAATTCCCCAAATCATAAATTGTTTACCCTTTTCTCTTTTTGAGTCTTCTTCGTTATTTATGACATATTGAACAACTCCCCAAATGAACATAACCATAGCCAAAGCAAAAATAAGAGGAATCACCGACCCACTGATAATACAACTGACATAACTTAAAAGGTCTTGAAACTTAGGATCAGCAGCTAAAGTACATAACATAAAGATATTTAATAGAATAAGTTAATTTATAAAGCAAGCACGGTTTCTGATATAAGCTGTGCGATAGCCCACGACCCTATAAGTATCGCTGCGCCAATCAAAGTATATAATAATGCATCTTTAGCTTTTTTAATAGATTCTGGTTTGCCTCGGGCAGAAACAAAAAGAAAACCACAATAAATTATGGCCAAGGCAATAATAGGTATACCAATTTTTATTACTCCTTCTAAAATAGTTTTAATTAATTCATTTATTGTGTCTGCTCCTATGGGATTATCAATTGTTACAAGGGGAGGATTTGTTTCACAGCCTGGAGCGGAAGGATTCGTACTACAATTTTGAGCAAAAGACAAAACTGGAGAAACTAAGGCAAAAGCTATTAAAGTAATTTTCAATAAATTTTTTTTAATATAATTCATCCCGTTAGAAATTTTCTTATTCATAATTTTTCCTTTTAACTTCCCATTATTAAATTTCTAACGGGACAGGTATCTATATTATATTCTTTATAATCTCAAAAACCAAACCTATTTCAAAAATGGTGTACCCGTATACCCTACTATTGATAATACTGTTTTCACTATGAGAAAAGCCGCAGCCGCCACAATTAAACCGATAGCTACATTGGTAAATATTTTCTTTGCTTTTTCTCTTTTGGATGTTTCCCCTCCTGAAGTTATAAGTTCAAATCCTGCATAAGCAAATATTATGGCAGCAATAGGTACAACCATAACAAAAAGAATAAAATTAACTATTGTATTTATGAGAGTTAAAAACTGATCAAATCCACATGGATTTTCGGCTGAACCGTCACAAGGGACTAAACCCGTATTAGAATCAATCGGGGTCGGGGTTGGAGGCATTTCTATAATTTTTATAGTTATTGAAGTAGCTTTCATACCTCCTATGTTATCAAATGCTTGAGCGGAGTATATATAATTTCCAGGAGTGGTTTGCGAAACAATATACGTGTAGGGAGGATTATCAAATGTTTTTATAACAGTACCCCCTGCATTTCCTTGAAATAACGTTACAAGATCAACTGTTCCGTCAGAATCGGAAGCGGAAATATTCAAAGTAATAGCATTCCCAACATTAAACGTTGCGCCATTTGATGGACTTATAAATTTAATCTCAGGTAGTTTATTTGTCTGAGCATGAACAGTAAAAAAAGAAGAAAGAAGAATGCCAATCACTAATAATTTAATTTTTTTATTTTTCATAAAGTTTACTTTACTAATAATAATCCGATTTTAGTGCTAGCATCATTTATAGCCTGAGTCGTTGACATGCTATTGGAAAGCACTTTTTCTACCATCCCTTGGAAAATATTATCAGTGCTTTTGGGCGATGGGTCAAGCCAACTTCTGGCAAAAAAAGCAGAGGCATAGAAAGTCGGCAAATATGCATCTGTCGGCATACTTTTAAGCAAGTCTCGACGGGCTGGGGATACTCCGAGAGAAGCAGCGAATTTTGAAGCAAAGTCACTGTTTGCCATAAGGCCCGCCGCTATAAAAGCAGTATTAAAATTTTTAGAAAAAGAAGAAATAGCAATACCTGTTACACGAGCAGAGGTCATTTTAAAATTACTATTTCTAATTTGGGGTATGGCTGTGACTAAAAAGTTTTGATTCGGGTTTTTGTTAACTAAAGATTGAAGTTCACTGGCATAACCAAAATAAAACGCTAAATTCTCCGCACTAAAAACATCACGGGAGTTAGAAAAAGATTTATTCCAAGAATAAACATCCTTTAACGGATCGGCAAAATCTGTATAAAATTTTAGAATTGAGCCTAGATCATATTTTTTATCACTCTTGTCTAAAACAGATATAAAGGACCCATTTTTTTCAGATACAATTGAATTTCCTGCCTGCATAAAAAGAGTGGCCAATATGTCTTTGGCGTGTAGAACATTTGAAAAATGTCCCATGGCTACTGTACTTTTTGTAATTGCCCCCCTACTATCTTTTTGGGTTAAAAGCGAAGTAAGATTAGCAAATTCATCCCAATAAGCCGGAGGATAAGCAATTCCGTTTGCATCAAGAATGCTTCTGTTGTAATACATCATCATAGGATCAACCGCCAGTGGAAAAGCTAAAACTCCCTTGAAAGTCAAAAATACTTCCCCTGCACCAATGAAAGTATTTTTAAAGGTATTAACCGGAAAACTCTGATATGGAATAGTGTAAATTTTATTACTATATTTATATGCCAAATCATCAGAAATAAAAAACATATCGGGACCTACTCCTCCGGCCAGCGCTTCCAGTAAATCATTATCAAAAGTATCTGGAGATTTTTCTACATATTTTACAACAAAAGTGGGATTAGCACGATTAAAATCTTCAAGGATAGGAAAAAGAATTTGACTCTTTACTGTACCCCACAAAGTAACTATGCCCTGCGCATTATTATTACTTGTTTGATTTCCAAGGGGTATGGCCCCAGAAAATATTAAAACTCCTAAAACAGCAGCCACAATAAATAAAACTAAAATTATGATTTGAAAATTCCCTTTCATGATTGATTTTTAACGAATGAAATGAGTATTAAAATCATCACCCTGTTAAATGTCCTTCGGACAATTTTTGCTTTACAAAAATTATTTAACAAGGTTAAGAAAATCATATTCGTTCCACTCATTGATTTTTCATTAATATTATACCATAATGGTGCATCCCGGCGTCTATATCGCGTTGCCAAGTAAAACCTTTTTTTTCAAACATCTCGCATGCTTTATTTTTGGAAATAATTTTATCAAAACTGGGTCCAATAGCAGATGTGTTATCCAACCAATCAATAAGAAGAAGCTGGCCTTGAGGCTTTAGTATTCTTTTTGCTTCTTCTATGAATTTATCCTTATCCTCCACCTGAAAAAGTATATTGGAAGCAATTACAGCATCTACAATCTTATCTTTTATTTTAGTCCCACCTATTTTTTCAACATCTCCCAAAAAATATTCTATATTATTGAGATGATTTTCTGCCGCTTTATTTTTGATTGTTATCAAAAAATCTTTTTGTATTTCAATGGCATAAACTTTTCCCATCGGTACCATTCGAGCAGCAGGGATAGCATAAAAACCGGAACCAGCGCCTAAATCCGCCACAATCATATTTTCTCTCAAATCAAAGGCTTTTAAGTTTTTTACCGGATCGGTGAACATGGTTTAATTATATCTTTAAATTAAAAAGCAAACAACTAAAATGTCAAAGCCCGCCTTTGACATTATATCTCACTAAAAACTATCCTTGCCAAGGCCCGCCTTTGACAGTTATAATGAAAAGAATGAATAATAGAGATTTTAAAAAGTTTGTTCCTAAAAGTATTTATCATATCTATAATCGAGGTAATAATAAAGAAAAAATATTTTTTGATGAACAAGATTACAAAGCTTTTCTTTTTAGACTTGGATTATGTTTAGGATTTAATGAAGAAGAACTAAATAAAGAAAAATCGATTGCTATGCCCTACTCCAGAATCAGAATTACTGGAACAGATAAAAAAGATTTTAAACTTCACGCATTCTGTCTAATGTCAAATCATTTTCATTTATTAATTGAACAAGTTGGGAATATTCCAATTTCAAATTTAATATTGAAACTTTGTACAAGTTATGCTAGATATATAAATCTAAAACATAAAAGGATTGGACATATCTTTCAAGATAAATTTAAAGCAGTACTTATTGAAGATAATCCTCAGTTAATGTGGACATCTGCTTATATTCACATGAATCCAGTAAAAAACGGATTAGTAAAAAATCCTGAAGAATATAAATGGAGTAGTTATCAAAATTTTGTTTCTGAAAGAAATTTAGCAATAGTTTATAAAGATTTTTTGCTTTCAATCTTTGGTGATCAAAAAAGTTTTATAAAAGAAACTCTAAGTTTTGATGTCAAAGGCGGGCTTTGACATTTTTTAGCTCTAATTGTTCATCTAGCAGAGGGAAAGAAACATAAACTCGTACATTATTTCCCTTTTCATTTAATTCAACCATTTCAAAATTTTCTTTTAAAATAAGAGAAAATCCTGGTTTATTTAAATACCTTTCCTTAAAGAAGGAATAATCTGAAACAGTAAAATTAGCATCACCGCGTTTAGGTCTTGTTAGATCTGGTTTTCTAAGTTCTAAGAAGTTGTAATTCTCCTGCAATTGTTTCAATTGGAGAAATTTTAAATAAAGGACCTGAAGATGTTTCTTTTATTATTATTCCTAATTTATGGGCTTTTTTAAGAAAATTATTCTCTTCTTTTTCTGATTGACAAAAAATACAAGCATAATTAACCAATGCTTCTTTTTAGTTTGTATATTTATCTTTTAAATCTTTAGCTTGTTTAACTATATTTTTCATTAAATTTTCCATACTATCTTAATGTCAAAGCCCGCCTTTGACATTTATTTTACTATGCGCAGACGAGAGAGGCGATATTATCCCCTGCACGGAGGCGCATAATGGTCACGCCTTGAGTCTGTCTGCCGAGAGAGGAAATATCTTTCAGAGCCGTTCTAATTACCTGACCCTTTTTTGACATCGCTATTAATTCTTCTTCGCTTCCAGTTAATACTTTAGCTACTATGAGTTTGCCTGTTTTGGGTGTTATTTTTGCAGTTTTAACGCCAGAACCTCCTCTCTTTTGCACCTTATATTCTTTCAGGGAAGTTTTTTTGCCAAAACCATTAACGCTCATAGTTAGGAATGCGCCGGTTTTATTTTCTTTCTTGACAACATCTACACCAATCACTTCATCGCTTTTCCCAAGTTTTATACCACGCACCCCACCTGCAGTCCTGCCCATTTCTCTAGTATCCGATTCTTTAAATCTGATAGATTGTCCGCCGGAAGTGGCTACTATCACTTCATCTCCTTTTTCCACCAACAAAGCAGAGACTAATTGATCTCCCTTGTCCAAACGAATAGCGATGATGCCGCTACGTCTCACATCTTTAAAACTTTCTCCAGACATTTTTTTGGAGGTGCCATTTTTAGTAGTGAGCATCAGTGAGATAGGAGATTTTTTCAGTTCTTGGGGCATTGGTAAAATAGAAGTGACTTTTTCATCATTATTTAAAGATAAGAAATTCATAATTGACTTCCCTTTTGTTGCCCGTTTCCCTTCCGGAATGTCAAACATTTTCATCTGATAAGTTTTACCTAAATTAGTGAAGAAGAGCAGATCGTTATGAGTAGAGCCTGACACAAGCATAGTGACAAAATCCTCTTCTTTAGTTTCGAGATCAACTACTCCCACTCCGCCTCTTTTTTGAGCATGATATTCGGAAGGATCAGTGCGTTTAACATATCCACCGGCAGTAAAGACAAGCACGGTTTCTTTGTCCGGTATCAAGTCCTCGTCTGAAATTTCTTTATTCCCGCCTTTCACTATTTTTGTTCTGCGTTCATCCGCATATTTTTCGCGAATTTCCTTTAACTCCGAAGAAATAACGCTTAAAATTTTCTTTGGACTGGCCAAAAGATCTTTTGTTTCTTTGATAAATTTTTGTTTTTCTTCCAGTTCGTTTTCCACCGCTTTTCTTTCAAGTCCGGCAAGTTTTTGCAATTTCATTTCCAGGATGGCAACAGTCTGCAATTCAGAAAACTTAAATTCTTTCATCAAATTAAGTTTAGCCACTTGGCTATCTTTGGATCCGCGAATAACCGTAATCACACGATCTATTTTATCCAGCGCTCGTTTCAAACCGAGTAAAATGTGCTCTCGTTCTTCCGCCTTGCGTAAATCATATTCCCCTCTTCTTTTTACCACTTCTTTTCGGTGAGAAATAAAAAGAGAAAGAATTGACTTAAGAGAGAGAGTCTGAGGTACACCATCCACTAAAGCTACAATGTTGAAATTAAAATTCGATTCAAGTTGGGTATTTTTATAAATATAATTTAAAACTTTTTCCGGCACAGCTGTATTTTTCAAATCAATAACAATTCTGATATCTTTAGTTGATTCATCCCGCAATCCTTTTACCCCGTCTAGTTTTTTTTCCTGCACTAACTCAGCAATGGACATTATCAGATTTGATTTATTCACTCGATAAGGAATGGAAGTGATAATAATTTGAAATCCGCCTTTTTGTTCAACTATTTCTGCTTCTCCGCGACATACCACTCCGCCACGTCCTGTACCATAAGCATGAAGCATATCTTTAAAATTGTAAGCAATACCACCAGTCGGAAAATCCGGCCCTTTCACAAATTGCATTAGATCTTCAGTGGTGCTATCACCATCCTCGATTAAATGCAGCGTGGCATCTACAACTTCAGCCAAATTATGCGGAGGGATATTGGTAGCCATGCCTACGGCGATACCGAGAGTACCGTTTAAAAGAAGGGAAGGCACGGCCGATGGTAAAACTATCGGTTCTTTGCGAGTCTGGTCATAATTGGGGCGAAAATTAACTGTCTCTTTTTCAAGATCACGCAAAAGCTCGTTTGCTATTTTGGACATTTTCGCTTCGGTGTAACGCATGGCAGCGGCATTATCTCCATCGATTGAACCAAAATTTCCTTGCCCTAAAATTAAAGGGTAACGAAAAGAAAATTCCTGGGCCATGCCTACCATCGAATCATACACAGCCACGTCTCCATGCGGATGATATTTTCCAAGTACATCCCCCACTACAGCCGAAGATTTTCTAAAACGAGCAGTAGAGGTAAGCCCCATTTCATTCATGGCAAATAGAATTCTACGATGCACAGGCTTTAATCCATCTCTAACATCCGGCAAGGCGCGCGCGGTAATAACGGACATGGCGTATGCCAAATAAGAATCCTTCATTTCCGTTACTACATCAATTGGAATGATTCCATCTGTGCGTGCTTCAATTGGTTCGTTAGATTTTTTTACCATCCTATTATAAAATTATTTAATAATGATTTTGCAATTTAACCATGTCCGGTTAATTTTATAACAGGACAGGTAAATATTACTGTACCACGGAAGTGTTCGGGTCTATAGTACTTTTATATCCGTCGACTATATTATCTTTTAATATAGAAAATGGTTTTAAATCCTGTTTTATTTTTACTTGTATGTCAGGATTAGCTAAATTTTTTCCCAAACTAAAAATCCAAAGTGTCACCATAATAATAGTCACTATCAGTATAAAGAGGTGTAAAATGTGTCTTCTAACTTCCTCGGGTTGTCTTCTTAAGTTATGAATTATTTTTCTCATATACTTTATAAACCTGATTACTTTATAAACTTTTCACCTGATTATATTGCCTGCAATATAATTACTTCCCCTTCTTTATCTTCTAAATCTTTCAACTTAAGAGTCAGTTTGTCCACCACTTCCGCCTTTTCTTCTCCCATTTCTTTTAAAAACATTTTCAAAGAATCATTATTATAACTCATCGGTATAATTAATTTAGGTTCAAATAATAATGCCAGCTTGGCAGCTGATTTGGCGTCAAGCAAACTTATTTCCTTGGATATGTTCTTTCCGCCGATTGGAATAAAAAGGATGTCTGGACTATCAATAATTTCTTGAGCTTCCTTTGAAATTTCAGGATCCGAAAGCGCGCCCAGAAATGCAATATTTATGTTATCCAAAGTAAACGAATAAATTGTATTGATATAATTTTTACCAGAAATTAGAGCATTAGACATTGTCCCCTTTATAAAAACTTTTTTGACCTCATAGTCCCCAGGACCATTGATAACAAAAGGCATGCGTTCACCGTGAGAAAGCTGTTCTATCCCGTTATAAAGAGGATAATTAGTGGTAACCAAAGCTATATCTGCGCCAAAATGCGTAGAAATATCCGATTTGGAATTTTTGCTGACAGGATTAAAAGCAAGGACCATGTCTCCCTGCGCTATTTTAAAAAATTGTTCACCAAAATATGTGATTATCATTATTGTAATTATACCAAAAAATAAAACAAAAATCATCTTTATTTGTAACAATAATACTTGCTTTCTTTTATAGTTATAGTAAGATTAAATATATTATCAGCCAAAGGCTGATCCGCCTCAGGCGGAAAAGCAGGATTTAGGGTAACCCTAATAAAGCACAAGCTAAATTAGAACCTAAACCTTATATCCGCTTTATGGCGGATGTTTTTGTTTAAGGTAAACATTATGAATAAAGATAAAGAAGAATTAGTACAAGAGAATTTAATTTTAAAATCCATTGTTGATAGAAGTGCAAACAAACCTGAAATCGATTCACTGATAGAAGGTCCGGTAATTCTTGTGGAAAAATCGTCGGCTTTTGTTGATTTGTCGCCTTTTGGAGTAGGTATTATTTACGGCCGTGAATTTATTAATGCCAAAGATATCATCAAAAAAATAAGTCTAGGTGATATTGTTAAGGCAAAAGTTGTTGAAAAAGAAAATGAAAACGGATATATAGAACTTTCTTTAAAAGAAGCTAAACAAGCACTCGCCTGGAGTGAAGCGGAAAAGGCCATCAAGTCCAAAACTGTTCTAAATTTAGAAATAATAGATGCTAATAAGGGAGGATTGATTTTGGAATGGCAAGGAATACAGGGATTTTTACCTGCTTCTCAACTTAAAGCTGATCACTACCCTCGTGTTTTAGATTCAGACAAAGATAAAATATTAAAAGAATTAAAAAAACTTGTCGGCGAAAAAATTTCAGTTATGATTATTTCCACTCTGCCTAAAGAAGGTAAGCTGATCTTCTCGGAGAAAGATAACAATCCTGAAGAGAAAAAAGAAATTTTAAGTAAATATACTGTCGGCGATGAATTGGATTGTACGGTGGCTGGACTTGTGGATTTCGGAGTATTTTTAAAATTGGAAGATGGTTTGGAAGGTTTAGTGCATATTTCGGAACTTGATTGGGGTCTGGTAGAAGATCCTCGCAGTATGTTTAAAGTAGGAGATAAGGTCCATGCTAAAGTAATTGAAATAAAAGATGGTAAAATTTCCCTTTCCATTAAAGCATTAAAAGAAAACCCATGGACAGAATTTGAAGGAAAATTGAAAAAAGGCGATATTATCAAAGGTGTAGTTATAAAATATAATAAACACGGTGCACTTATTTCTATTAAAGAAGGAGTGGCCGGACTGGTGCATAATTCAACTTTTGGATCAGAATCAAAACTGCGTGAAAAATTAGAACTCGGCAAAACTTATAATTTTCAAATTACATTATTTGAACCTAAAGAACATAAGATGACACTGGTACATTTAGAATAATATTTTCCTTTCCAATAACATTCATTATTGATTTAACTTGTTTTACGTAATTAGGGACAATAGATGGAGGATTATAGGCTTTCAAAATTTGATCCGTAGTTTTATCAGCATAATGTCTCTCAGTATTGGGATTATTGCCTCCTAAATTCATAGCCACGGTCTCAATGGCCTCTTCCACAGAGTTGAAATTAATTTTGCAGGAGCCCCAACCAAAAGGATTGTTTTTAACTTTAACACAATCATATTTTCCACCGGTAGATTCTCGGACAGCCACAGCCGGCAAAAGACGCCAATCGAGGTCGTTCTTTTCAGATTCTTCCACCATTTTCTTACCCATACCTGAAAGTGGCATATCATGCAATCTAAAATAATCGTCAATAGCTTTTACCTTAACTTCTAAATCTTTAGCTTCCTGGTCCAAAACCTGGTTAAAGGCCAACATGCCAGTAGCTTCAATATTTTCTTTTTGTACAAATACAGCTTGAACAGTCTCTTTTGTTGTATTCATCAGAATACTCCCTATAGGCACTGTTGTTCCAGTCATAAAGGGTAAGAGAATGAGAGATTGGGCAAACCGTATTAAATTGTTCTTATTCATATTAGGGCGGTCTATGCTCCGCCAACTTCGTATCAGTTGTTCAGCTTTTACTGAAAAAGTCCTTATTTAAAGGCTTTCAAACCTATTAACAAGGACACATATATCTTAGCATATTGCATATTAAAAGTCAATAGTAGAACATTGGTTTAACATTATGTCAAATTGAAGACCTTATCAGCTACTTTGTAAGCCTCTCCTGCTCCCATGGTTACAAATATATCATTCTCTCCTAAATTTAGGTCTTTTACGAAGTTTTCCGCTGATTCAAGGTTAGAGAAAGCTTTAGCTTTATCCCCAGCCAAACAAATAGCTGAAGCCAATTTCTCACTCGAGATACTCTCGTCTTTCTCTTCTCTAGCAAAAAAGATGGGCAATAAAAATATATTATCGGCCCTCTTAAAAGCTTTAGCAAAATCATTAAACAAAGCTTTGGTTCTGCTATACAGATGAGGCTGAAAAACTATCGTGATTTTTTTCTCCCCAGCTGGATAAAGTTCACGCAAAGCTTCTAGGCTCGCTTTTATCTCTGTGGGATGATGAGCATAATCATCATAAATAATAGTTCCATCTTTTGTTTTTCCTCTTTTTTCCAATCTGCGCCAAGTGCCGGAAAACTGAGCTAAAGATTTTTGAGCATCTTCTTCTTTAATTTTCAAAAAATCGGCCACTGCCAAAGCAGCGGCAGCGTTCATTCTGTTGTGTTCTCCAGGGATAGAAAGTTTTGGCACTTTTTCTAAATATTTTGTATAATCCGTAATTTTGTTTTCACTTTGAGAGAGAAGTTTATCAAATGCATTTTGTATATCTGCTAAATCTTTATAACAGTCCAAATGATCAGCTTCAATATTTGTAACCACGGTTAGAAATGGATGAAAATTTAAAAAATGTCTATTGTATTCATCTGCTTCTACTACTAAATACTCACTGTTCCCTTTTCTAAAATTACTGTCAAACTTTTTTACAAAAGAACCGACAATAACTGTTGGATCTAACCCAGCATCTGTAAGTATTTCGGCAATCATGGCAGTAGTTGTGGTCTTGCCGTGAGTACCAGCAACAGCTATCACTTTATATTCTTTTGCAAATTGACCTAAAGCTTCAAAATATGAAAGTACAGGCTTTCCTGTCTTTTTTGCATTCTCAATAATTTCTGGACCTCTATATAACCAAGCATCACTATATACATATAAATCTGCTTCAGGTAATTCTCTACTTTCATTCTGAAAAAATATTGTCGCGCCAGCTTCTCGAAGCGAATCAAGTGTTTTAGGACTTTCATCATCATTTATTCCACTCACTTCCATGCCACACGAAATCGCCATTTTGGCTAAAGCCGAAATTCCAATCCCTCCGATTCCGATAAAAAATACTTTTTCAATTTTGGATAGATCTAAATCCATTTTTTATTTTAACTTTTTTATTATCTTCATAAACAAATCCCCTCTTTCGTACTCATTATTGAACTGACCAAAGGAAGCAAAAGCTGGAGAAAAAAGAATTATATTTCCTGTCTTTGCTAATTTTTTTGCTTTTTCTACGGCCTCATTTAAATTTTCTACTTTATAACTTTCTACTTTCAACTTTCTACTAGACAGAATGTCCGTCCCCGTCCCAGGAATCATTATAATCGCTTTGCAATATTTATTCACAACTTTTACAAAATTGTCTAACGGAAGCCTTTTATCTGCCCCACCACAGATTAAAATAATATTTTTATTTCCTTTTAACGTCTCAATACCGGCTATTGTAGCTTCTGGCGTTGTAGCGTTATTATCATTATATATTTTGACACCTTCTATCGTTTTTATATACTGCAACCTCCCCTCTAAGCCCTTAAAATTTTTAAGAGCTTGTGTTATTTTAGAATCCGGAATTTCAAATTGCTTAGCCACTTCTATGGCACAAGCAAAATTTTCTTTTTGAAATTTCCCGGGTACAGAAAAATTATATTTACCTACATTTTTTGTATTTACTATAATTAATTTACTTTTTATGTTTTTAGGAATTAATTTTTTTACACCTGTCCGAATTATTAAAATGTCATCTTTTTTCTGGTATTTAAAAATGTTTGCTTTATCTTCAAAATATTTTTTCATACTTTCATCATAATAATTCATATGGTCGGGCATAAAAGAAGTAAATACTGAAATGTGCGGAGACATTTTTTCCTCACCAAAACCCTGTAATTGCCAAGAATCAAGCTCACAAACTAAAATATCTCCTGTTTTTACTTTTTTGAGAAGCGGAAGTGTAGCCACTCCTCGAACATTTCCACCAATATAAACATTTCTCTTCAAGAATCTTTTATTTCGTTTAAGAATTTCGTAAACAAGAGCCGTAACTGTGGATTTTCCTCTGGTGCCTGTTACCCCGATTATCTTTACCCCGGGCGCATATTTGGCAAATAGAGATACATCCATTTCTACTGGTATTTTATTTTTTTTAGCTTCTTTTATGTAAATAGAATCAAGAGGAACACTGGCTGATTTAATAATCATATCTTTATTACGGAAATCTTTTAATTTATGTTTACCAAAAACGTACTTTATATTTTTATGGTTTCGAAGTTTATTAAGCGATGGCTTGAGAGCGGTTAAAGGTTTTAAGTCAGTGACTACTAAATTTGCACCACATTCCGATAAAAATTTTGTATATCCAAGCCCCCGCCCCAAAAGCCCCAACCCCATAACCGTGATTTTCTTTCCTTTAAATTGTTTTTTGTAGTCTTGCATTATTTTAATATTTTCTTAAATTCTTCTATGTCATTAAAGTGAGATTTCATACCCTTAATTTCTTGATATTCTTCATGACCCTTACCAGCACAAAGTATAATATCTCCCTTTTTAGCTAATTCCACAGCCTTTTCAATAGCCAAACGACGGTCAGAAATTGTTATAATTTTTTTTGTTTCTTCATGAGTTAAATCGTCTTTCATATTATTAATAATTTTGTTTGGATCTTCATTTCTTGGATTATCTGAAGTGAAAATAGCGATATCAGATAAACCCGCCCCGATTTTTCCCATTTTAGAACGTTTAAAAGGATCACGATCACCACCGCAACCAAAAACAGAAATTATTCTGCCATTTTCGGATTTTATTTCTTTGACAGTAAGAAAGACTTTTTCTAAAGCATCTGGCGAATGCGCATAATCTACAATTACCATGATGCCTTCTTCAGAAACGAAATGCTCAAATCTTCCCCGTGGTGGTTCTACATTTTTCAAAATATTTTTCACTTTCTCCATATTGAAATTAAGAAGTTTCGAAGCACTCCAAACAGCCAATAAATTATAAGCATTGAATTTGCCCAGAAGTTTTGAATTTATTTTTTCCCCGTTAAAATCAAGTTCTAATCCTTCAAAATCCAACTTTAATATTTTGCCGTAAAAATCTACAAATTCTGTCTCTTCTCCAAAACTATAAAAAAACTTCTCTGCTTTAATACTATCCAATATAGCATTTCCGTATTCATCGTCCATATTAGAAAGAGCAAAAGCATTTTGAGGAAGCATTTCGAAAAATTTCTTTTTGGCTTTAAAATAATTTTTCAAATCTTTGTGGTAATCCAAATGGTCATGTGTCAGATTTGTAAAAATTCCGCCAGTAAAATTTATTCCAGCAACTCTGTTTTGATCTAAGGCATGTGAAGAAACTTCCATAAAAACATATTCGCAATCTTTTTCTATCATTTCCTTAAGTAACTTATTCAGATTAATAGGACTAGGGGTCGTATGTAAGGCTTCTTTCCTTTCTTTCACAATAATATTATCAACCGTACCGATAAGTCCAGTTTTATATCCTAAATCAGTAGCAATTTTGTATAAAAGTGTGGCAGTCGTTGTTTTGCCATTAGTACCCGTTACTCCAATTATTTTTAATTTTTTAGATGGATTGCCAAAAAAATGCCACCTTACCAATAGAGCTATTACTCGTCTTTTTATTTTCAGTTTTTTAAAAAAATTTAACATATTTTTACCTGTCCCGTAGTAAGTTTTGCTTTACTACTGGGATTTTTTTAAATATTTTTTATTTTTTAATTTTTCCGGCATTAGGCTTTCTTTGGTATATTTTTCGTAATCTTTCCCATAACCCAAGTCCTTCATTAATTTTGTCGGAGCATTGCAAATACTCATCGGTATTGGTAAGTTTCCATATTTTTCTGCGTCTTCCATTGCCAACAAATAAGCATTATAGGCACTTCTGTCTTTTTTGGCTTGGGCTAAATAAACTACTCCATGAGCGAGATTTTCTCCGCATTCTGGCATGCCGATTGTATTCACTGCTTGAAATACTGCATTAGCTACCACTAGAGCTGTTGGTTGAGCTAAACCTATATCTTCGCTGGCAAAAATAACCATTCGACGAGCAATAAATTTGGGATCTTCTCCTGCTTTTAACATTCTGGACAAATAGTATAAAGCGGCATCAGGCTGTGAAGCGCGTATGCTTTTTATAAAAGCACTAATGGTATTATAATGTTCCTCATTTTTTTTGTCATAACGCAAAAATTTTGACTGCAGAGTGCTTTTCAAATTATCGACAGTAATATTCTTATATAGAGAAATTGTATTTTCAATCATGGCAATTGCCTGCCGAGCATCTCCGCCAGACATTGAAATAAGCCAATCCAACGCATCTTTTTTTATCTTACAACCAGTACGCTTGATAATTTTTTTCATTTCCTCATCGGAAAGTTCATCCATTACAAAAACCCGCAAACGAGAAAGCAAAGCTGGGATTACTTCAAAACTTGGATTTTCAGTGGTAGCTCCAATTAAAGTAAGTTTGCCACTTTCCACATATGGTAAAAGAAAATCCTGTTGAGCTTTATTAAACCTATGAATTTCGTCAAGAAAAAGAATTCTCGGACCTAATAAAGTTCCTTCTGATGTTAGAATTTCGCGGATATCGTCTTTGCCGGCTGAAACCGCTGAAAGTTCGTGATAGTCAGCATTCAACGCTTTAGCATAGATTTTAGCCAGAGTGGTTTTGCCAACCCCGGGCGGACCCCAAAAAATGAAAGAAAAAAGATGCTTTTTGTTTATAGCAGTAGAGATAGGTTTGCCTTCACCAGTCAAGTGTTCTTGGCCAATAAATTCCTTTAAATTTTTAGGTCTAATTTTTAATGCCAATGGCTCCATCCCGTTAGAAATTAAGCTAATAATATGAATCTAGTTAGCTTGACGGAAATCTAAAGATTTCCTATTTCTAACGGGATCCATATCGGCCATTATACACCAATTTATTTTTTACGCTCCATGACACTTCTTATATTTTCTACCCGAACTACAAGGACAAGGGTCGTTGCGACCAATGTTTGATTTTTTTTCTGCTAGTTTTTTTGTATCGGAGAATTCATTGGGTTCATTATGACTAGTAACTAAAGTTTGTTTGGGACTACTTTCTTCCATTTTTGGTTGAATTTCAACATTTATGGTCTGAATCAGTGAAAAAACCTGCTCTTTAAAGGCTTTTTCCATCTCTTTGAACATAAATAATCCTTCTTTTTTATATTCCACAATAGGTTCTCGTTGCCCGTAAGCTCGCAAATTCACCGACGAACGTAAATAATCCATCGCTTCTAAATGCTCCATCCAGAGAGTATCCGTAGTATAAAGGGCGATGCGGCGAACAGTCTCAAAAAATACTTCATCTCCTAATTTATTTCTTTTTTCTTCAATTATTTTTTCTGATTCTTTTTTGTTTTCTTTGTTTTCTAAAATTTGATTCAGCAAGTTTTCAATCTCTTCTTTATTGGAGCGCATCATCTTCTGTCTTCTCTGATAAATAACTTTACGCTGATGATTCATCACATCATCATATTCAAGCGTATTTTTTCGAGCATCAAAATGAAAACCTTCTATTTTAGCTTGAGCATTTTCTAAGGATCTACTAATGAATCGATTTTCAATCGGTTGATCTTCCGGAATTCCAAAACGTCCCATCATAGTTTTTATTCTCTCTGATCCGAACACGCGCATCAGATCATCCTCGAGTGAAACATAAAACTGAGTCTCTCCCGGATCTCCTTGCCTACCTGAACGACCTCGAAGCTGATTATCGATTCTGCGCGCTTCATGTCTCTCAGTGCCAAGCACAAATAACCCCCCAACACTTTTTACAAAATCATATTCTTTTTTTACCAATGGATTGCCCCCAAGCTTGATATCAATTCCGCGACCAGCCATATTAGTGGCAATAGTAACCGCGCTTCTTTTACCAGCCTGGGCAATTATTTCACCTTCTTTTTCATGATTCTTCGCATTTAGGATAACGTGCGACACGCCTTCTTGTTTTAAATAAACGGACAAGAGTTCATTTTTTTCAATTGAGATAGTGCCAATCAAAACCGGTTGGCCTTTCTCATTTAACTCTTTAATTTTTTTAGCAATAGCCTTAAATTTCCCTTGCTCGCTTTGAAAGATCAAATCCGAATGATCCTTTCGGATTACCGGACGATTAGTGGGTATTACCATCACATCCAAATTATAAACTTTCAAAAATTCCTCCGCCGAGGTTTCCGCGGTTCCCGTCATGCCTGATAATTTTTTGTAAAATCTGAAATAATTTTGAAAAGTGATGGAACCGGAAGAACGAGTTTCTTTTTCAATCTTCACACCCTCTTTCGCTTCAATCGCCTGATGAATTCCTTCAGACCACCTTCGGCCTGGTTGCAGACGCCCAGTAAAAGGATCAACAATAATCACTTCCCTTTCTTTCACCACATAATCTCTATCCCGTTCAAAAATAGCTTGCGCTTTAACGGCTGTTTCCAAATGATGCGCATATTTTATGCCTTTTTCGGTATAGATATTTTCTACCCCAAGCAGGTTTTCTGCCTTATTTATACCTGCATCAGTTAGGGTTATAGCTTTCAATTTTTCATCTACTTCATAATCGGTATCTTTTTTAAGTTGTTTGGCAATTTGAAAAAATTTAACATAAAAATCTTCGGAATCGCCGGAAGCGGAAGAAATAATAAGGGGAGTACGCGCTTCATCTATTAAAATAGAATCCACTTCATCAACTATGGCAAAAAAATGTCTTCTCTGAACAAGATCATTTACAGAGGTAGCCAAGTTGTCCCGCAAATAATCAAAACCATATTCATGATTCGTGCCATAAGTTATATCCGCCTCATATGCTTCTTTACGCGAACATGGTTTTAAAAAATCATAAACAATTTTGAATTCTCCAACTCTATCGCGTTCTTTATCTTCATCAGTGTGTTTCGGATCGTACAAATAAGAAACATTTTGCGAGTTAATAACTCCGACAGTCAATCCCAAAAAATTATAAACTTGACCCATTAATACTGCACCCAAACGTGCTAAATAATCATTGACTGTTATAAGATGAGCACCTTCCCCCACCAACGCATTTAAATAAAGTGGCAATGTTGCCACTAACGTTTTTCCTTCCCCTGTTTTCATTTCAGCAATCTTGCCTTCATGCAGAGCCAAGCCTCCTATCAACTGGACATCAAAATGCCTTTCGCCTAAATTTCTTTTGGCCGCTTCTCGAACCAAGGCAAAAGCTTCCGGAAGGATATTATCTAAACTTTCTCCTTTACGTAACCTATCTTTAAAATCTTGCGTTTTCTTTGGAAAATCTTCATCGGCCAATTTTGAAATATCTGTTTCGAAAGTATTTATTTTTGCTATTATTTCTTTGGTATTTCTAATGAATTTGGAACTGGTATTACCAAATATTTTGTTATAAAAGCCCATAATTAATATATTAGCATAAAAACTAAAAAATCCCGCTGTTAGCGGGATTTTTTAGAAGTGGGAAAAAACTATGCTCGCTTCTTTCCCTTTTTTGCTGCTTTTTTCTTTTTTGCCATATTATCTATCGCGTTCGCGAAATCATTTTTTTAATTTAGTTTGCAATAATACGACCTCAAAATATTTTTTAATAAAAAAATAAAGTAAAAATATTTTTAAATAATTATTGCGGGAACATATTAATTATCTCGCATATCGGAAAGGAATACAATACTTTTTTCGTAAAACTGTGGATAACTTTTAAAAAAGAGAAAACCCGGAACAAAAGTTTTCGTAGTGAGCAACTGAATTCTTTTTTGCTCATAAGAAAATCTTTCGTTTTGGGTTTTTTCGTAAATTATTTCCATTTGAAGCGGGTGACGGCGAAACTCCAACATATGTGCCTATGTGAGTGCGATCACCCGCTGCAGATAAAAACGATCTTATAATCAAATTATAGCATAAAACTTGTCGGGTCACTGGGAATCGAACCCAATCTACGCCCTCCCGAAGGGCGTGTACTACCGGTATACTATGACCCGTTTTATATCTTTTCATCTAAAGCTTTTTCTAGGATATGTTCTATTATATGATGCATTTTTGCACCGACAAATTCACAGGATTGATCAAAATGAGATCCCTTTTTTAGGTCCGGTAAAAAACCAATACTCGTTAAAAAAAATCCTCTCCTAGGATGCAAAATAAAATCGGATTTCAAATAATGTTCTGCCGCTAAATGTTTATGTAAATTTTTGGCAAAATTTATTATTTTATTTTTTTCATCAGCTGTAAAATCTGCCCGCCTGGTAGGCAGGTTTTGTGGAGGTAAAACATAAATATCTTCTCCCCGAAAACCAGCAATGGAATGCACGCTCGACGGTTTGCCTGCAATAAACTCTTCCACCAAGATACTTTTATTGTGAGCTACTCCATCTTCTATGGCTTCTGATAATTCACCAAAGGTTTTTGCTAAATGTACACCCATATTAGAATTGGGAGTAAAAGATTTTACGATCCATGGTGCAGAAAACTTTTCAAAAACTTCTTTAGCTTTTTTGATAGCGTATTTTTCTCTAGGTCCATCGAAATCTTTTTGATATAAAGGCAAGAGTATGGATCTAGGCATTTGCATTCCGATTTCTTCCATATATTTTCTTAACATATCATTATTATTTTCCAAGACTTTCAAAAAATGTCCCTTACCTATATTGGGTATAGAAAAATTATCCAAAGTGACAGACAAACTAGGGTGTTCAGAAGTATTCCAAATAACATCAATTTTGTGCGCTAAATCCGCAGGGGTTATAGGTAAGCCATTCATATACCAATTACCATTTTTATCTATAAAAATATCAATTGTTTGGTATTTATCAGACAAATTTTCAAAAATATGCGAAATGATATTTCCACCTTCACGCAAGGAAGTTGTATAATGTTCTCCTGTCCCACCTCGAAGTATTCCAACTTTAATTTTTGTATCATTACTAAACATATAAAAATTATAACACAAAAACCACCTAATTAGGTGGTTTTTGTGTTTACTGTTCTATGTTTTGTTTCGTTCTTTTTAAAACTTTTTTAATGTATGTCTTTCCATACTTGTCATAAAATTTTAAGTTCTTTAAAACTATTGCGCGCTCAATTGAGGCGTGCAATACCGACTCACGTCCGAACATTCAAAGAATGTTCGGACATTTAACTCTTCAGCGCGAACGCTTCAGAGTGTTTTTCAAATTGAATTATTCCACGACCAGCTTCCGCTAGCCGTGCCTTGTTACGACTTAGTCCCTGTCACCGAGCTTACCTTAAGCCCCACTTATGTAGAGATTTCGGGTACTCCCGGCTCCCTTGACTTGACGGGCGGTGAGTACAAGACTTGAGAACGTATTCACCACAGTTTAGCTGACCTGTGATTACTAGCAATTCCAGCTTCATGAAGTCGAGTTGCAGACTTCAATCCGAACTGAGGCCGCTTTTGAACGATTAGCTCAGAGTCGCCTCGTCGCTGCGCGTTGTAACGGTCATTGTATTATGTGTGTAGCCCAAGGTATCAAGGGACATGCTGACCTGGCGTCATCCTCTCCTTCCTCCCCGAACTTTGTTCGCAAACAAAGTTCAAGTTATAAAGTAAAAAGTAGAAATTTATAAAGTTGAATACAAAATGCATTTACTTTATACTTCATGAACTTTAAAAACTTTTAACTAGAACTTTAGCTTGTGCTCAAAGTTCGGGGCAGTATCGTGTGACACTTATAACACACAACAAGGGTTGCGTTCGTTACCCCACTTAAGGGAACAATTCAAACCACGAACTGACGACGGCCATGCATCACCTGTCCTAGAGTCTTGCGAGGCCTCGCGTTTCTGCGAGCTTTCACTAGGATTTCTAACCTTGGTAAGGTTCTTCGTTTACCATCGAATTAAACCACATAATCCACTGCTTGTGCAAGTCCCCGTCTATTCCTTTGAGTTTTAGCCTTGCGGCCGTACTTCCCAGGCGGATCTCTTAACGCGTTAGCTAAGCCACTCAGAGGGTCGATACTCCGAATAGCGAGAGATCATCGTTTAGGGCGTGGACTACTGGGGTATCTAATCCCATTCGCTACCCACGCTTTCGTGCTTCAGTGTCAAATATGCGCCAGCGTACTGCCTTCGCATTTGGTGTTCCCTATGATATCAACGGATTTCACCCCTACACCATAAGTTCCGTACGCCTCTCGCACTTTCAAGTTCTGCCGTTTCTTTCGCGATTCCCAAGTTAAGCTCGGGGCTTTGACAAAAGACTAACAGAACAACCTACGCACCCTTTACGCCCAATAATTCCGGATAACGCTCGAGGCTCTCGTATTACCGCTCCTGCTGGCACGAGATTAGGAGCCTCTTATTCATGAGGTACCGTCAATAAACTTCTTCCCTCATAAAAGATCTTTACGTCCCAGAGGGACTTCATCAATCACGCGGCGTCGCTCCATCAGACTTTCGTCCATTGTGGAAGATTCTCGACTGCAGCCACCCGTAGGTGTATGGTCCGTGTCTCAGTACCATCGGTGGGGGTCAGCCTCTCAGCTCCCCTAGGCGTCCGCCTTGGTGGTCTATTACACCGCCAACTAGCTGATACCGCACAGGCCTTTCCCAAGGCGATAAATCTTTAATCCGACCAAAGTCGGATACCATCGTGTATTAGTCCGTCTTTCGACGGATTATTCACGACCTTGGGGAAAGTTCCTATGTATTACTACCTCGTTCGCCACTAATTTTTTAAAAACTTTGACTTGATATAATCGCATCTCCGATTTTAGAAAATTCGTTCGACTTGCATGCCTTATCCACGCCGCCAGCGTTCATCCTGAGCTAGGATCAAACTCTAAATAAAAGTTATAGACTAAATCCGCCAAAGGCGGATCGTCCGATCAAAATGCAAAGCATTTTGATTTAGGAACGAAACAAAACAAAAAACAGAAGCGTTTACGCTTGTAGTATTTGTGTTACTTGTTAGAGTTCAATCTTTTGCTCTAAAAATTATTTTATACTTACTCAAAAAAACAGAACAGACTTGCACCTGTTCTCTAAAATTCATTCAATTGTCAAAGAGAGTGTTTACCCCTGTTTGTGGGGAAATTAAAACGTCATTCCAATTTATAGAAAGACGTAAGGAGAGTATATGCTAAGAGAATTTATAAGTCAAGCACAAAAAATAGCTCATAAAAACTACCTTTCGGGAGTTTCCAGTTTCCATGGTATTTCTAAAGTCTAAAGCGCTCTGTAGCCATTTTACCCAAACCACACATTTTTTATATTTACGAATTCTTTTATGCCATAGGCGCCGAGTTCGCGGCCATAGCCGGATTTTTTTACTCCGCCGAAAGGCGCCCGCGGATCCGACTTGACCATGTCATTCACACAGACACTTCCCGCTTCGATTTGTGAAATCAGACGCTTGGCTTTTTCAATATCCTTAGTAAATATCGAAGCGCCCAGACCATACCTGGTGTCATTCGCAATTTGAATTGCCTCCATTTCCGTTTTAAAATAAATAATCGGCAGAACCGGCCCAAAAACTTCTTCGTCTACAACGGGCATGCCTTTTTTGATATTAGTAAGCACGGTCGGCAAGTAAAAATATCCTTCACCAGCTCTTCGAGCGCCGCCGTAAACAATTTTGGCTCCGAACTCTACTGACTTCTTCACTTGTTTTTCCACGTCCAGTAAAATCTGCTCTGTCGCCAAAGGGCCGATGTCAGTTTTTGGATCAGCGGGATCGCCAATGGATAATTTTTTAAATTCTTCCACCACTAATTTAGTAAATTTTTCTTTGATACTTTCTTCGATGATAAACCTCTTGGCGGAAATACAGCTCTGTCCGACGTTGCCTTGCAGTCTGGATAGAACGGCAAGTTTTGCCGCCTCAAAAATATCCGCATCGGCGAAAACAATGAACGGGTCGCTGCCGCCGAGCTCCAGCACCACTTTTTTTATTTCCTCTCCGGCTATGCGGGCGACCTCGCTTCCTGCTTTTTCACTGCCTGTCAAAGTCACCGCCGCTATTCTGTTGTCTCGAATTAATCCTTCCACTCGCCCTGGAGAAAGAAACAGATTTTGAAAAACGCCTCTAGGAAATCCAGAAGCGAGAAATGATTTCTCGATCTCTTGCGCGCACTGCGGCACGTTAGAAGCATGTTTCAAAAGACCGACATTTCCAGCCATCAGAGCCGGTACGGCGAAACGATACACCTGCCAAAATGGAAAATTCCAAGGCATTATCGCAAGGACAATGCCAAGCGGATCAAACTTTACATATTGTTCTTTATGATCCGTTTGCAATATCTCATTCTTTAAAATATTTTCCGCATTGTCCGCGTAATAATCGCACAAGAGAGCGCATTTTTTGATGCCGATCGGACCGGACTTCATCGTCTTCCCCATTTCGAGCATCTGCAGTTTGGAAAAATCTTCGGCATGACTGCGCAAATAGTCTCCTAATTTGAGCATTAAGGTAGCTCGTTCTTCAAAAGAAGTTTTCTTCCAAAACTGGAAAGCCTCTGCGGCGAGCGAAATTTTCTTTTCCATTTCTTTGTCGGAAATTTCCTTAAAATTTTTTAAAACTTTTTCAGTTGTCGGATTTTTGGATTGAATCATAGGGTTAGGGGCTAGGTGCTAGAAACTAGAACCTAATTTTTTGTTGGCTTCTTTGTAATTTATCGGACAAGCAATGATATGCATCCCTTTAGAGTTTAAAGCTTTTTTAAGAGTTGGCAAGAGATCTTCTGCTTTGGAAACTTTGTGCCCGATAGCTCCGAAACTCTCGGCGAGTGTTACAAAATCCGGATTACCAAAGGAAATGCCAAAACTAGGCAATTTCATTCTTTTTTGTTTCCAACTTATCATGCCATAGCCCGAATCGTCCAGGATTAGTGCAACAAGATCAATTTTAAGGCGGACGGCCGTTTCAAGATCGGCAATAGTCATCATCAGGCCTCCATCTCCGGCCACGACGATAACTTTTCTCTTAGGGTAAAGCATCTTGAGCGTCATACCAGAAGACAACCCCGCGCCCATAGTCGCGAGCGCATTGTCGAGAAGCAGGCTATTCTGCTCTCTGGTTACAAACTGCCTGCCAAGATAAATTTTATACATGCCGTTGTCGAGCGCAAGCGTACCGGGGGAAGGCAGAGATTTTTGGATATCCGAAATAACCCTCTCTGGACGCAACGGAAAATCTTGCGAGTCAGCATATCGAGCTAAGTATGCCCGAAAAGCATCCCGCACTTTTAAAAAATAACCGAAATCCCAAGACGGATTGATAGTTATTTTTTTTGTAAATTCCGAAAGAGTGTTCGCAATATCTCCGATCACTTCATGTGTCGGAATATAAACATCCTTGGCGCTAGAAGAAAAGAAATTCACGTGGACAACTTTGCAATTAGGAGCATCTAGAGAAGTCAGAATAATCGGCGGGGTATTCGCAACATCATGCCCGATCAAGACAATCGCGTCCGCAGCCAGAAGCGCCTGATTTGCGAAATCGCCCTTGGATAATGCCGTCGTACCGATGTAGAGCTCTGAACTTTCATCGAACGCTCCTTTGCCTGTCGGCGTCGTAATAAAAGGTATCCTCGTTTTTCTTAAAAACTCGCCTACTTCTCTAAAAAGAAACTTTCGATTCACTCCGCCGCCCAAAATGACAATCGGGTGCTTGGAATCTTTAATTATCGCAAGAGCTTCATTGACAGATTTTTTATCTGCCTTAGGATAAATAATTTTAGGAACAGCAATTGGTTTCGCATTACAAATTTCTTCCGCAATATCTTCCGGCAATTCCAAATGCACCGCGCCCGGACGTTCCGTTTCGGCAAGCTTTATTGCTTCCGCTACCATACTCGGCACATCTTCACCTTTGGTAATAGTTGCAGAATATTTTGTAACCGGTTTCATCATCGCCACGATGTCCACAATTTGAAATTTTCCCTGCTTGTTTTTTTTGATCGGTTTCTGGCCGGTGATGACCAAAAGCGGGAAACCTCCGAGTTGCGCATAAGCCACGCCAGTCATTAGGTTCGTCGCTCCGGGGCCTAAAGTCGAAAGCGCCACGCCAATTTTGCCAGTCATCCGGCCAATAGTGGCCGCCATAAAAGCCGCGACCTGCTCGTGCCGCGTGGTGATAAATTTAATTTTAGATCTCCGAACGGTCTCTAAAAAAGTCAGATTCTCCTCCCCCGGCACACCAAAAATATACTTGACTCCATGAGCTTCCAGGCATCGGACAAGCATTTCCGCAGTATTTTTTTTTAGTTTTTTCTTCCCATTTTTCATTTAGGATATTGTATCATATCGATAGCAATACAATTTTTTAACCCAAACTTTTTCGCAAGACTCCGGTTTGACTGATCAATTTTTGAATCTCTTTGTGACTAATCTTCGGACGCAATAATAGACTGGTGAGTTTGGAATATCGAATGCCTTTTTTATTCCAAGACCCAAATTTGATTTTTAGGATGTTTTCCACTTTTTTTAAATCATCGGCAATTTCTTCCCAACCTCTATTTTTTTGCGATAATTTTTTTAAATTTTTCCAATTTAAAAATTTTCCGGCTTGGATTAAATCGTTGATATAATTTTTGTAATGCTTATCAAGCAAAGCAAAATCTTTTGGCTTTAATTTAATAAAACCGCCAATCCCCAAAAATTCAGGCGGAATGCCGAGAGAATAAAAAGAACCAGTGAATGTGATCGCTCTAGGCAAGGTCATTTTCTTTATTTTGCGTCCATAAGAAAGCAATCCAATATGCAAATGTCTTTCGCGCCGAGGCGGAAAAGATTTAAAGAGAAATTCCAAATCCAGAATAATTTTATCAAAAGAAAATTGATATTTTTTTTTAAAAATAGCGATTATATCAATAATTTTTTTTCTTTCCGGTTTAGAAATAATTGGAGACTGGCCGAAATATTTTTTGTTATAATACTTTATGGCCTGTCTGACTTTACGCAATGGATAATCATATCTGAAAGCCGACTGAATGGTAATAGTATTTACCCCGGGATATTCTAGACAGAATTTTTTTATCGTTAATGGGCTAAGTCCTCCTCTAAATGGTAACGATCCGGCGCCCAAAATGGGAAAAAAGCGAATACCCGTTTCCTTTTCCAATTCTCTCAAATCGGAAAGAATAATTTTGTTAGCCAACACTGTGGGCACCAAGCCGGAAACCATGGCCGGATCGCTACGCGCAATAAAAACTCGCAAAAAAGAAGGAACGAATCCAAAAGTTTTCTTATGTAGCCGGAGATACCTCCGCAGGATTTCTTTTGCCTTGATTTGCGTATCGACCCCCTCAAATAAAGGAATAATTCTCACATATTCCGTGTTTTGACGAAATTTACTGAACATTTTGGATTTCAGCTGAGCTAATTCCCTAAAAGATTTTTGGATAAAAATCAATTGTTCCGCATTTTCCGTCATCGGTAAAATAACCTCAAAAAGAGGCGGGAAATGAAATTTCAAGTCGCGGGCAAAATCCTCACTAGTCAGCACAACCATCAAAGCGCGGATCAAGCTATAACCTTTTTCTTGCCAAATATTAGGAATGCGGAAAGTTAAACGTTTTTTAAGACCCAAGGGATGCTTTTTAAAATAATCAAAATAGTAATGAAACAATCGATCAACAATCGCTTCATCTGTGAACTTGCCTTCCCAATCCCACATAAATTCTTCCACTCCCAAATTGCGAAAAGCATCCACACATTCGATAGTTTCTTCTTTAGAACTAATAAATCCGTTGCCATCTTTTTCCCAATACGGGGCTTTGGCATTATCTGGATGCTGGGTCGCCATAGTTTTGGGAATTTTTATCATTTTAATATTTTTTGCATATTTTTTTAAAAATCTTTATGCCTTTGATGAGTTTTGAGGTTGAGGCGGAAAATGATAAACGCACAAATCCTGGAGAACCGAACGCTTCTCCCGGGACTAAGGCTAATCCTGCCTCTAATAAATGTTCGCAAAATTTTTCTGTATTCGTTTCTATTCTGGAAACATTGATAAAATAATAAAAAGCGCCTTTTGGCAGATCATAAGAAATTCTGGGGATAGTTTGCAGCAACTTAGCCACTATTTTTCTCCTTTTTTTTAATATTTGGATAAATTTTTTAGTTTTATCCCCTTTTTTAATAATTTCCTGCGCCGCAATCTGAGAAAGCAACGACACATTCCCGGTGGTATGGCTTTGATACGAAGTTACTGCTTGGATAATTTCTTTATTGGCGATAACATAGCCCACTCGCCAGCCTGCTAAAGCTTGGCTTTTAGAAAAACTATTTATTAAAATCAAATATTTTTTCTGGGGCGCAAATAGCGCGGGCGTTCGATAAGTTTTGTCATAAATAATTTTACTATAAATATCGTCCACAATTAAATAGATCGCTTTATTTTTGATAATTTTTTTAAGCGCAATTAACGAAGCGGCGCTATAAAAAGAACCAGAGGGATTGTTTGGGCTATTTAAAATTATGGCTTTAGTCCTTTTGGAAATAACTTTCTGTATTTCTTTTATATCCAAATCAAACTTTTTATTTAGAGGCGCTAAAATAGGTTTGGCGTTGTTCAAAATTATTTGGTATTTATAAGTAACCCAACCGGGAGTAGGAATGATCACCTCGTCCCCTTCTTGAAGAATGGCGAACATGCTCTCAAAAAGAGCTTGCTTGCCGCCGGCAGTCACGGCCACGTTCTCCGCTGTCACTTTCCATTTGTAATCTTTATAAATTTGTCCGGCAATCATATGTTTTAAAGTTGAAATTCCGACCGTCGGAGTATATTTATTTAAATTCACTTTATTTTTAACTTCTTTTTGGATATATAACGGTGTCGGAAAATCCAACTCGCCGGCAGTGAGATTAATGATATTTTTACCTTTGGCTGATAATTCGTTGGCCAAAGAATTTAATTTAAGCGTCAAACTCTCAATTATTAACTTGGTTTTGGGATTTAAATTCATATAAACCTAATTTTCTTTTCGGGCATGTCTTTTTATCCACCACTTTTTTTGTATTTCTTTTTCTAGGTTTTTTATTCTTTCTTCCATATGCGGGCTTTCAAATTGTCGAGAGAATTATAAATCATCGACCTTCAAACCAGTATGTTTTGCTATACGCGATAACATTTTTGAACCAAGTTCATCGTTATTGCCAAAAGCCCAAACATAGTTAGTACAACCTGCTTTTTCGAGTATAATATGCGACGAACTTTTATGTCTTTTGATTTCCCAACCAATTTTAACTAAGGCTCTTAAAACCTTGCCTGCTTTACTGCTTGACCATTTATTATTCATGATAGAGAAAAGGCAATGTTAGAAAATCCAAAAACATTCTTACTTGTATTCTCTTCTATTTCTTCCGCCATAATTCGGAATGTAAGCGCTTCGACATTTGCCTGAGCCTGTTCTAAAGTATCACCATACGCAAGAACACCCGGAATTTCAAGAACTTCAGCAATCCATCTGCCATCTGTTTCTTGTTCTGTTTCTATTGTATATTTACGTTCGTTTAACATAAACATATTTTAATATAGAAAAATTATTATTGCAAGCAGTAGAAAAACCTTATTTTATAAGATTAATTTTGAGTTGCGAGCGATGGAAGAAGAGATGCTTAGTGCCAGCATTTAATTCATTAATAGCAATACAATCGAAATGAAGACCAGAATAATGCCGGTAATTCCTAACATGCTTAGCTTTTCCTTAAAAAGGAAAACCCCTATTAGAACAGTGGCGATTAAGATTAATATGACATATGGAAGTCTTGGACTAAGAGCACATTTTTTGGATAAAAACTCACCGATAATATAAGTGCTGATCGAAATAAAAAATATCCTGGTCCAGCTGACTTCCCAGGCCTTATCAGCTTCCACTCGCAAGTTTCGCTGCTTGATTTCTCGTATTTCTTTTTCTAGGTCTTTTATTCTTTCTTGCATGTGCGGGCCCATCAGGATTTGAACCTGAGTCTTTCGTTTTGGAGACGAAAATTCTACCACTGAACTATGGACCCACTAAAAACCCATATAGGATTGCCCTAAAGTATAGCAGAAAAGCATCAGAAATCTACTTCTTCGCCTCTTTATGTTTAGTTTTCTTGCGACACCAATTGCAATACTTTAAAAGTTCGATCTTTTTTGTAACGAGTTTCTTGTTTTTGCTGGACCAGTAATTTATCCGTTTGCAAACAGTGCAGGCAAGCTTTATAAGTCTATCTTGAGACATATTTTTATATTATATTAAAAAGCCTTAAAAAGCAATTTTTTAGTAATTGAAAGAATATCCATAATTTGATATGCTTTAAACAACTTTGAATTACGAAACTCCCTTAATCCCCCAAATATACCACAATCATGCTAGAATACAAAAAGCGCCATAAGGCGCTTTTTGTATGAAAACCTTCA